>ERZ1673739.83-NODE-83-length-144432-cov-33.310687_pt1 | contig 144432 bp, 119 predicted proteins | sample MGYA00580210_ERZ1673739 | MGnify/ENA primary metagenome ERZ1673739 (study PRJEB41218, sample SAMN15661749) | gut metagenome | host: Homo sapiens | place: Canada: London | collected 2015-08-20/2019-03-30 | study: EMG produced TPA metagenomics assembly of... | reverse complement strand
TCGCTGATTGTCAAGGTAGTTGTCAGTAAAAATATATATTTTTTATTCGTGCAGGTCATCAGATATTGTTCTGTACCTGATCACCATCATTTTGAATGAATAGATTTTTATGAAACAGCCATCTGATCATCAGCTTCTTCGGATTGTTCGTGTACCTTATCCGGGTTCAGATATACAGTATCCGGAAGACTCCAGTCACGGGTTGCACGTCCATTCCAGCGTTCCGGATGCTCTGCTTTAGCAGCTTCGTAAACCTCTTTACGTTTAGACAGTATCTTGTCGGACAATCCGTTGCGGCGCTGATAAGGAGTAAGAAAGTTTAGACCACTGTGATGATGATCGTGGTTGTACCACTTTACAAACAGGCTGACCCATTCCCGAGCCTTTTCCAATGTTTCAAATCCTTTGGGCTGATAGTCAGGACGGTATTTCAACGTTTTGAAAAGACTTTCGGCATAGGGGTTGTCATTGCTTACACGCGGTCTGCTGTTTGAGGGAGTTATACCAAGCTGATAAAGGGTCGCCAACATTGTTGCGCCTTTCATGGGGGAGCCATTATCAGAGTGTAAGACTAATGGCTCTGTAGTAAGCCGACCTTGTTTTAAACAGATCCTTTTGATCAAACTGCTGGCATAGTCGGCACTTTCTTCTTCGTAGACTTCCCAGCCAACGATACTCCGATCGTAAAGATCTGAGAAGAGGTACAGATAGTAAAACATACCCTTATGTGGACCATTCAGATATGTGATATCCCACATGTATACCTGGTTTGGAGCTGTTGCACTGTATGTAGATGGACGGTTATGCTTAGGTGCTTCACTACGGCCACGGTGATTCAGCATTTTTTCTTCCCGTAATACACGATAGAAAGTTGATTCAGATGCGATATAGATACCTTCATCGGCTAATGCCGGAACGATTTCACAGGGGGCCATGCTGGCATATTCTGGTCTGTTACAGATGTTTATGATCTCACGGCGTATCTCTGCGGGTATCTTATTAGCAGGATTTGAATGATCTGCGTGGGGACGTCCATCTTCATAGGAATCCGTATCCGCTTTTCGCTTTTTCCAACGGTAGAAAGTCCGTTCTGTGATTCCGAGGCGTTCACATGCCTTTTTACAAGACGCTCCTGATTTAATAGCTTCATTGATCAGCAGTACAGCATTTTCGCGATCTGAGGCGCTGATCATTCGTCCTCTGAATCCCCCCAGATCGCATTTGCTTTTTTTGACAGTACAAGTAAGGCAGCTGCTTCTGCAAGAGCCTTTTCCTTGCGCTGTAATTCTTTTTCAAGTTTTCTGCGTTCTTTCTCAGAATCCTTAAGTTCGCGGTTAAGCCGGGAAGCTTCTTTAGCGATGCCACCATTGGCATTCATGCAGGCATCTTTCCAGGCTTTGATCTGCTCGATATAAAGATCTTTTTTACGGGCATACTCGGCAAGTTCCGTTTCATTCATACTTGCTGTTTCAACAACAACTAAAAATTTATCCTGTGTACTCCAGTCATCCGGAACAGCATCCGTACCAGGAGCAGCATAGCCTTCCTTTCTGGCTTTATCCCGCCAGTTACGAAGTGTCTGTTCAGAGATTCCTTCTTCTCTGGATATCTTGGTAATAGATTCATTGTTTGGTGGAAGCATCCTCCTGAGGAGTGCATCCTTTAATTCTGGACTATAGTTCATAGCGAAAGCTCCCTTCCTGTGATAGCTACATACTACCACAAAAGTAATTATCTTTCACTGACAACTATCCTAACACACAGGGAAGTGAAGAATTAAAATTGGGAGATGTACCATACGTTTATAGTATAATTCCATTGTCACAAACTGCAAATACACCCATTTTTGAATTGTCTTATGCAACTGGGGTAAGGGGAAATCAGACAAGTAGTGTGGAAAATTATAAAAAGTATTTAAATACACTTGCGGAGAATTTTGTAAAAAACATAGGAGAATAATGAAATGAGTGATATTTGGCCAGACAATTTAGTAGAAGAACTTGCATATAGACGGTGTTTAATATTTTTAGGATCAGGTATTTCTGCAACTGCAAAAAATGATGCGGGAGAATCTCCAGATACGTGGGGAGCATTTCTTAATAATGTAAAATTGAAGATGAAGAATCCGTCTGAAGATGATAAAAAATTTGTTGAAGATATGTTAAAAAAACAGAATTATTTATTAGCACTGCAGGCAATTGCGGACTTATGTGATTCGGGAGAATATAGCAATTATTTGAAAAGTCAATATTTAAGAGGAAAGTACAAACCATCTAAAGTACATGAGCTAATAAAAGATTTGGATAGTAAAATAGTGGTGACGACTAATTTCGATAAATTGTATGAGGGGTTATGCCATGAGCCAGAATATTTAACATTTGATTATACAGATACCCGTTCTATTATAGGAAGTATAAAAGCTCCAGAAAATATTATTATAAAGGCTCATGGAAGTATAGATGATACGGAAAAATTAATATTTACGGCAAAACAGTATTATCAGGCACAGGAACAATATCCAGAGTTTTATCATTTGATGACGGCTTTATTTCTTACACATACAGTAGTGTTTTTCGGATATAGTTTAAATGATCCAGATATTAATTTATTATTACAATTTTTACATAATACAGCAAATTCTTCATGTCCGCACTATATGATTGATAAAAAAGGAAATAAGCCACAAATGGTTAAACATTGGAAGGATACGTATAATGTCTCACTGTTGGAGTATGGTGATGATTATAGTTGTTTGGAATCAAGTTTAGAAGAGTTAAGGGATCTAGTGTTTGAATTGCGAGCGGAGCGAGGAATGCCGTGATAAGAAAATTTTCGCTTGAGGATATGGCTAGAAATCTGAAAAGTTTTCTATAATCACATAAAAAGTTGCTATCTGTACAATGAAATACGCGGAACAAAGAAGAATCGAACAAATGGTTGCATTAAAAAACGGCAATATGGTATGATAGAGAGGCAAAAACATACGAAAGGAAAAACAGACAAATGCTGGGAAGAACACACTTTTTTATTGGAACAGCAGCGGCACTTGCTGTTTTACAGCCGCAGACAGTCCCCGTGCTGGTGACGGGTGCCGGGGCGGCCGCGATCGGCAGTCTGATCAGCGATATTGATGTCGGCACTTCGCAGGCGCATCGCGATGCCGATAAGATCATCACGGCGACGGTTGCTGTCGCGGCGCTTACAATTCTTGCGGAGTATAAACTGAATCTTGGAATTTACCGCCGTCTTACAAGCGACAGCAATATTTTGCGTCTCCTTGCCGGAACGGCGGCGTTTCTCTTGCTCTGTGCCTACGGAAAACAGCAGCCGCACCGGTCTTTCATGCACTCATTTGCGGCGCTGGCACTGCTTACGGCATGCGTGGACATTATCTATCCGGATGCCTCCGCCTATTTTGCCGTTGGTTTTCTATCCCACCTGGTGCTCGATGTTCTGAACCGGAAACCGGAAAAGCTTCTCTGGCCGTGGAAGAAGGGCTTCTGTCTTGGACTCTGCTCGGCACGGGGAGTGGTGAACCGCGCGCTGCTTGGCGTGGGAATGGCATCTCTTACTGTAATACTGGTGCTTTCCGCTCCTGCCGGACGGCTTCTGGCAAAGATTATGAGGGCAATTTATGGATAAATCTGGATTAACAGAAGAATAACAAACCAAAACCAGACAATACACAAAAATTTCGGTGTTAAATTTAATATTTTAATCATTTTATAGTAGGATTTTTGATTAAAATGATGTAAAATAGAAAACAGAGATCCGGCCTTCGTAATTGTTTCTATAATGAAGGGCAGAAGGAAAGCCGGATCAGTTTCCGCAGCCGGTTGCGGAGCGAACAGGAACCGACCACAAACAGAATTACACAAGCGTTAAATGCATTACAGGAGTATTATGAGCGAAGAAATGAAAAATCCAACAGAACAGTTACCGATTTTAAGAGTACACATGATGGGAAGTTTTTTCCTGGAGTACGGCGACCAGCCGATTTCCTTCCGGAAAACAATGGCAACAAAATCGATGAGACTTCTGCAGATTTTCCTCTATAACAAGGACAATGGAATTTCCAGAGGAAGACTGTTGGAGAGCACATACGGAAGAGAAGATGTGGCGGACGCGGCAAACAGCCTGCGTGTCGGCGTACATCGCCTGAAAAGAAGCCTTGTCGAGGCAGGACTTCCGCAGTTTGAGTACATTTATACACAGAAGGGCGTTTACCACTGGACCAGCCCGATGCCGGTCGAGGTAGATGCGATTGATATCAAAAATAAGATCCTGGAAGCAGGAAAAGAGACAGACGAGAAAGCGCGCATGGATCAGATGATCGAAGCGCTGGAGCTGTACACCGGAGAGTTCCTTGCAGATTTCGGCGAGGAAGAGTGGGTACAGGCGGAGCGCGCGCAGCTGAAAAAAGTATATTCCGATGCACTGAAAGAAGTAAGTGAGTATCTTCTGAAAAACGAGGAGTTCGATGAGCTGCAGAAGCTGACTTCTGTTGCTTCCGAACTGTATCCGTTCGACGAGTGGCAGGCAGTCCAGATGCAGGCGCTGATCGGCCTGGAGAGATACAAAGAGGCCATGAAACTGTACGAGCAGACCTCGAAACATTACTTTGAAGAGCTTGGCGTTACACCGAGCGAGAAACTGGTGGAGCAGTACCGCTATCTGGGAAGCCGCATGGGCAGCAGACACCGCGTGATCGAAGAGGTACAGGCAGATCTTCAGGAGAGCCCGGGAGAAAAGAACGGAGCATTCTTCTGTTCCCTCGCCGGATTCCGTGACTGCTACCGACTTGTTTACCGTATGTCCGAGCTGAACGGACAGATGCCGTGGCTGATGCTGTGCACCATTACAGACGGAAAAGGTTACCCGGCAAAAGGCGGTCCGCGCCTTGACCGCATGTCCGAAAAGCTGCTTGAGGTAATGAAACGCAGCCTGCGTCATTCCGATTTCTTTGCAAAATACAGCCCGTCCCAGTATGTGATTCTGCTGCAGGGCGGCAACCAGAGAGGATGCGAACTCGTCTACAAGAGAATCAGCGAGCGCTTCTCCGAGGAGAAAAAAGGCTGGGCAAAGAATCTGAAATACAGTGCACTGCCGGCAATTCAGACCGAAAAAGAGCTTGAGTTCTTAGAAGGAGACGATGTTTTATGATTCGCGTACAGCTGCTTGGAAGATTCAGCATGTACGATGAAACACGCTGCCTCAACGAGGAAGCGATTCATTCCCCGATGATCACAAAGCTGCTGGTTTATATGATCTGCAACAAAAACCACATCGTAACACTGGAACAGTTAACCGAAGCACTCTGGACGGATGAGGAGAGTGAAAATCCGTACGGAGCACTGAAAAATATGATGTACCGTCTGCGCGGAACGCTGCGGAAGGTATGGCCGGTTGAGAGAGGATCATGCCTGCTATATGAAGGCTGTCATGGAACTGACGAAAAGCCTGGAGCACCGCAGAGCGCAAAGGAAAAGTACAGGTTCTCAGTGATCTAAAAGAGCTTTATCAGGAACCAAGAGAATTAGAAAAAATAAATTAATTTTTAAGTTGACAGCAGACTAAATAAATGGTAGCTTTAAGCTGTGATGAAACGAGCTTAAATCCAGAAAAAAGTCTGCTGTCTTAAGTTAAATAAAGTACAACAGACAGGGAGGATAACAAACATGAGTTACAGAGAAGTATATGAAAAATGGTGCAATGATCCATATTTTGATGAGGCATCCAGAGAAGAGCTGAAAGCACTCGAAGGAAATGAGGCAGAAATCGAAGACCGTTTCTACCGTCAGCTTGAGTTCGGTACCGGCGGACTCCGCGGTGTCATCGGAGCGGGTACCAACCGCATGAACATCTACACCGTACGCCAGGCAACCCAGGGCCTTGCCAACTACATCATTTCCCAGAACGGACAGGAAAAAGGCGTAGCCATCGCACACGATTCCAGAAGAATGTCTCCGGAATTCGCACGCGAAGCAGCACTCTGCCTGAATGCAAACGGAATCAAAACGTATCTGTTCGAGTCCCTGCGTCCGACACCGGAGCTTTCTTTTGCTGTCCGTGAATTCGGCTGCATTTCCGGTATCGTCATTACCGCAAGCCACAACCCGAGAGAGTACAACGGATACAAAGTATACTGGGAGGACGGCGCACAGATTACACCGCCGCACGACAAAAACATCCTCGCAGAGGTAGCAAAAGTAACCGAGTTTTCTGCCGTTAAAACGATGGAAGAAGATGATGCAAGAGCAGAAGGCCTGTTCCAGGTCATCGGAACCGATTTTGATGACCGTTACGTCGCAAAATTAAAAGAGCAGAGCATTCATCCGGAAATCATCAAAGATGCGGCAAAAGATATGAAGATCGTCTACACACCGCTTCACGGAACCGGAAATGTGCCGGTACGCCGCGTTCTGCGCGAGCTTGGCTTTAATCAGGTTTACGTTGTAAAAGAGCAGAAAGTGCCGGACGGAAACTTCCCGACGGTGGCTTACCCGAACCCGGAAGACGAGAAAGCATGGACACTGGCGCTGAAACTGGCAAAAGAAGTAGACGCTGACATCATCCTTGCAACCGACCCTGACGCAGATCGTCTCGGCGTTTATGCAAAAGACAGCAAGACCGGCGAGTACGTAAGCTTCACCGGAAATATGTCCGGTATGCTGATCGCAGAGTACATCCTGCGCGAGCGCACCAAGAACGGAACCATGCCGGAGAACCCGGCTCTCGTTGAGACGATCGTTACCACAGATATGGCAAAAGCAATCGCAAAAGCCTACAACGTGGCACTGATCGAAGTTCTGACCGGATTCAAATACATCGGCGAGCAGATCAAGTTCTTTGAGCAGAGCGGTGCACACAACTATGTCTTCGGCCTGGAGGAGAGCTACGGCTGCCTGGCTGGAACATATGCAAGAGACAAAGATGCCTGCGTGGCAGTTATGATGCTGTGCGAGGTTGCTGCATACTACAAACAGCAGGGCAAGACACTGTGGGATGCCATGGTGGATATGTACGAAGAGTACGGCTACTACAAAGAGGGTCTTGCAACGATGACCTTAAAAGGTATCGACGGTGCAAAAGAGATCCAGACCATGATGACCAACTTCCGCGAGAACCCGCCGAAAGAGCTGGGCGGCTTCAAAGTTCTTGCCGTACGCGATTACAAAGCAGACGTACGAGTGGATCTCGTAAGCGGCGAGAAGAGCGCAACCGGACTTCCGTCCTCCAACGTTCTTTACTATGAGCTGGAAAATAACGCATGGTGCTGCGTACGCCCATCCGGTACCGAGCCGAAGATCAAATTTTATTTCGGCGTAAAAGGCACATCCCTCGAAGATGCAGCCAAGAAACTGGAAAAATTAAAAAATGCAATGGTAACTGCTTAAACGCTGTGTGATATAGAAACAAAAAAAGGCCTCAGCCCGGCGGGCGGGGGCTTTTTTGGCAGAAAATCGGCGCGGCGGATGGCGGCTGCCTTCAGACAAGGAGAAGAAAATGGCGATTTTATATTATGATGACAAAAAGCTTTTTCAGTTAAATACAGAGAAAACGACGTATGTGATCGGTCTGAGTCCGGAAGGCTACGTCGGACACGTTTACTACGGACCGCTTCTGCACGGAGAGCCGGATCTGTACCCGCTCCGCATGGACGAGCCGCCGTTCACCCCGTCCGTCAACAAGAGAGAAAAATCTTCTTTCCTCGACCGTTTCCCGATGGAGTATCCGACCGGCGGAATCGGTGATTACCGGGAGAGCTGCCTGAACGTGAGAAATGCACAGGGACGCATGGGATGCGAAATCCATTTTGATTCCTATGAGATCTTCAAAGGCAAACGCAAAATGGAAGGTCTTCCGGCTTCTTTCGGAACCGAAGAGGAAGTTGAGACACTGGAAATCACCTGCAAAGATCCGATCCTTGGACTCGTTGTTGTTCTTTCCTACTCTGTTTTTGAAAAAGAAAACGTTATCACCAGAAGCGTCTGTGTGAAGAATGAGGGCAGCGAAACACTGAAAGTAGAGAAAATCTACAGTGCCTGCCTCGACATGGACAACGAAGACTTCGAGATGATCTCCCTTCACGGATCCTGGGCAAGAGAACGCCATATCCAGCAGGGAGCACTCCGCTACGGAAAACAGCTCGTTTCCTCCGGAAAAGGAGAGTCCAGCCATCAGGAGCACCCGTTTGTGGCCCTGGTGACACCGGGAACGGATCAGGAGCGCGGCGAGGTTTACGCAATGCACTTCGTATATTCCGGCAACTTTATCGGACAGGTGGAAAGATGCCAGTTTGATACCGTTCGTATGGTCATGGGTATCAACCAGGAGGAGTTCTGCTGGAATTTAAAAGCCGGCGATGAATTCCAGGCGCCGGAGGTTGTTATGGTCTACTCTGCCGAGGGACTTGGCAAAATGACGCGTTCCTACCATGCATTTTATCGCAGACATATGATCCGCAGCCCGTACAACCACAAAAAACGCCCGATTCTGATTAACAACTGGGAAGCAACTTACTTTGATTTTGATACCGATAAACTCCTCGATATCGCAAGAGAGGCAAAAAAAGACGGCATCGAGATGCTTGTTATGGATGACGGCTGGTTCGGAAAACGAAATAAAGACGATTCTTCCCTCGGTGACTGGGTTGTCAACGAAGAGAAGATCAAAGGCGGCCTGAAAAATCTGGTTGACAAAGTCAATGAAATCGGTCTTGAATTCGGTATCTGGTTCGAGCCGGAGATGATCTCCCCGGACTCTGATCTCTACAGAGAGCACCCGGAATGGGCGATTCAGATTCCGGGAAGAGAAGCGACTGAGATCCGCTGCCAGTACGTGCTGGATCTCTCCCGCCTGGAAGTGCAGGATTATGCGTATGAATGTGTGGCAAAAATCCTGCGCAGTGCAAACATCAAATACGTGAAATGGGATATGAACCGCCAGTTAAGCGACCTGGGAAGCACCTACCTGGACAAAGATTCCCAGCAGGAGCTGTTCCACCGCTACGTGCTCGGTATGTATGCGATGCAGGAGCGTCTGGTACAGGAGTTCCCGGATCTGCTTCTGGAGAACTGCTCCGGCGGCGGTGCACGTTTCGATCCTGGAATGCTTTACTACAGCCCGCAGATCTGGTGCTCCGACGACACCGATGCGATTGAGCGTCTGGAAATCCAGGAGGGAACAGCCCTCATTTACCCGCTCTGCTCAATGGGTGCACACGTCAGCGTATGCCCGAACCACACCGTCGGCCGTGTGACTCCATTCACAACGAGAGGCCATGTGGCACTGGCTGGAACATTTGGCTATGAGCTCGATATCACAAAGCTGCCGGAGGAGGAGAGAAAACTGATTCCGGAGCAGACCGCGATGTATCACAAATATCATGAACTGATCCGCGATGGAGAGTATTATCGTATTCTTTCCTACCGTGAAAACCACAGATCCGACTGTTGGGCAGTAGCTTCTGAGGATAAAAACGAAGTGCTTGTAACTTACGTACAGGTGCTGGCACAGGTAAATATGCCGTCCCGCAAGGTACGCCTGCGCGGCTTCGATCCGGCGAAAAAATACCGTCTGGAAGGAACCGACGAGGTTTACAGCGGCGAGATGCTGATGAATGCCGGATTCCGCATGAAAGATTTCTGGGGCGATTTCGTCAGCAGACTGTATCACTTTATCGCAGTGGACTAAGGAGTAACATATATGGCAAAAGTAAGATTGGCAGATATTGCAAAGGTGGCGGGCGTCAGCGCCGTCACCGTGCATAACGCGATTACAGGACAGAAAGGGGTCAGCGATGAGATGCGCGCCCGGATTCTGGAAATTGCAAAGGAAATGGGATACCGCCAGCCGGGAAGCGGAGCGAGAAATACACAGGGAAAAAGCCTGCGCTGCATCGGAGTGGTGATTCCGGAACGGTATCTGGCAGAGTATACGACATTTTACTGGAAAATGTATCAGGAGATGGCACTGGCGGCAACGGAAAAGAGCTGTATGGTGACCGTGGAGATCCTGAAACAGGAGATGGAAGATGAGATGATCGTGCCGTGCATCGCCAAGGAGCAGACCGTCGATGCGCTGATCCTGATGGGAGACACGAGCCGCGATTACATCCACTATCTGAAGAAAAACGTGGATCTTCCGATCGTATTTCTGGATTTCTACGACAATGAGCTGGCAAAAGATGCCGTGATCGCAGATAACTTTCACGGAATGTATCTGATGACGGAATACCTGTATGAGCATGGCCTGACCAAGCTGGCTTTTGTCGGTTCGATTCATTTTTCCAGCAGTATCATGGATCGGTACTGCGGTTTTTCCAAGGCTGTTCTGGAACACCGCGATGTGACACCGGCGGAATGGATTCTGGAGGACCGTGATGAGCGGGGCCAGATCGAAATTCATCTCCCGGAACAGATGCCGGAAGCGTTCGTCTGCAACTGCGACCTGACCGCCGGCCTTCTGATGCTCGAGCTGGAAAAACGCGGCATCTCCGTGCCGGAGGACGTTTCCGTTGTCGGCTTCGACAATTACCTGTATCCGGGTTTCCCGGATCTCAAGATCACTTCGTATGAGATCAATACGAAGGCGATGGTAAAAGTAGCGCTTGAAAAAGCGCTGAAGCAGATCCGCGGCGCGGCATCCGGTAAAAATATGGAAATTGTCTCCGGACAGCTGGTGCCGAAAGAGAGCGTAAAGCTTTGATTTTTATAACTGAATTATAAATTAAGAAACGGGGCATTTTGAAATGCCCCGTTTTTGTACATATTACACAACAAAGTCACTTAAAAATTGACAGTATCTAACGGAACTTATTTTTTAAGTAATTTCCAGTTGAAAAATTAACCATCTATGTTAAGATTAAGCTAAAGGACTGGGCGTGAGGGTGATAAAACACGGCGGTTCGGAGAAAAAAGAATTAAAAAACAAGATTCTGTCCACTAACAGAAACTTAAAAAAACAAAGTACAACTCATAAACAAACAATATTTTTCATGGAGGTTTCAAAAAATGAGCGAAGTTAAAATTATTGGAGATGCTGTCAAAAATATGCCATGGCAGGAAGGCCCGGCTGAGTTTTCCGGTGCACCGGTATGGAGATACAGCGAGAATCCGATCATCGGAAGAAATCCGGTGAAGGAAGTAGCAAGAATCTTCAACAGCGCCGTTATGCCGTACGGCGACGAGTTCATCGGAGTATTCCGTGGTGAGCAGACAAACGGAATCCCGTACATCTACCTTGGAAGAAGCAAAGATGCGATCCACTGGAATTTCGATGAGAACAAAATCCAGTTCGTTGACGAAGAAGGCAAACCGTTCATGCCGGTTTACGCATATGACCCGCGTCTTATAAAAGTAGAAGATACCTACTACATCATCTGGTGCCAGGACTTCTACGGTGCAGCCATCGGAATGGCAAAAACAAAAGATTTTGAAACCTTCGTACGTGTGGAGAATCCATTCCTTCCATTCAACAGAAATGCCGTTCTCTTCCCGAGAAAAATCAACGGCAACTTCGTGATGCTGTCCCGTCCAAGCGACAGCGGCCACACACCGTTCGGTGACATCTTCCTGTCCGAGAGCCCGGATATGCTGTACTGGGGCAAACACCGCCACGTCATGAGCAAGAGCCCGGAGTGGTGGGAGTCCTTAAAGATCGGCGGCGGCGCAGCTCCGATTGAGACTAACGAAGGATGGCTGCTGTTCTACCACGGTGTAAGCGGCACCTGCAATGGCTATGTATACAGCATCGGCGGCGCAATCCTCGACAAAGAGAATCCGTCCATCGTAAAATACCGCTGCCAGAACTTCCTTCTGACACCGGAAGAGTGGTATGAGGAGAGAGGCTTCGTTCCGAACGTAACCTTCCCGTGCGCAACCATTCACGATGCAGAGACCGGAAAGATCGCGATCTACTACGGCGCAGCCGATACGTATGTAGGACTGGCATTCACAACCGTAGATCTGATTGTAGATTATATCAAGAAAAACAGTGTCGTACGCGAGTCTGACACCGAAATCGGAAGAAGATAAGAAAGAAGGAAAGAAAAGATGCAGTCTTTGGCAAAGGAAGTAAAGCAGGAGCTTACTGGACGGATCGTTCCGTTCTGGGAGGGCTTAAGAGATGAGGAATACGGCGGATTTTACGGCTATCAGGACTTTGATCTGAACGTGCAGAAAACGTATGAGAAGGGCTGCATCTTAAACAGCAGAATTCTCTGGTTTTTCTCGAATGCGTACCTGACCTTAAAGGACGAGAAGCTGCGCGCCGATGCGGAGCATGCGTACCGCTTTATGAAACAGGCGTGTGTGGACCGCGAGTACGGTGGCGTGTTCTGGTCTGTCACCTACGACGGAAAACCGCTCGATACGACAAAGCATACGTACAATCAGGCATTTGCAATTTATGCGCTGTCTACGTATTTTGATGCGACGGGCGACACCGAGGCGCTGGAGCTGGCAAAATCGCTGCAGCAGATCATCGAGACACACTGCACCGACGAGTACGGTTATCTCGAGGCATTTACCCGCGATTTCAAGCCGGAGAGCAATGAAAAGCTCTCGGAGAACGGCGTCATGGCAGAGAAGACCATGAATACGCTGCTGCATGTTTTCGAAGCATATACAGAGCTGTACCGCGTGACAAAGGATCCGTTTACCGGTGACCGTCTCCGCTTTATGATGGATCTCTTCGCGGATAAAGTATACAACAAGGAAAAAGGCCGTCAGGAAGTATTTTTCGACCGGACATGGAATACGCTGATTGATCTGTATTCTTATGGCCATGATATCGAGACTTCCTGGCTGATCGACCGGGGTACAGAAGTGCTCGGCGATCCGGCTTACCGGGAAAAACTGCTGCCGATCACCGGAGAGATTGCGGAAAATATTTACAATACGGCATACAAAAATCATTCGCTGATGAATGAGTGCGAGCGCGGTGTGGATGATACCACAAGAGTCTGGTGGGTACAGGCAGAAGCTGTCGTTGGATTTTTAAATGCATGGCAGAAAAAACCGGAGGAAACAAAGTATCTCGATGCGGCAAAAGACATCTGGGGCTACATCAAGGAATATGTGATCGATAAACGAGAGGGGTCTGAGTGGTTCTGGTGCGTGAATGCAGACGGAAGCCCGATCCATGAGCCGATTGTAGAACCGTGGAAATGCCCGTATCACAATGGCCGGATGTGTATGGAAGTTATTAGAAGACTGTCAACACAGCAGTGAAACACTTGCTGTTTCGCTGCGTAAGAAAGTGATTCAAGTGTGAGCAGCCCTCCTTTTGCGAAGCAAAAACTTTAAATGAGGGCTGCGAATGTTTCAGTTCACAGGGAAGCTGTGAACTGGAACGTAATCAGGAGGTTAGGAAAAGATGCTGAATAAACAGTATTATGTGGAAAAAGCCAAGGTAGACCGCCTTGTGGCAAGAAAGAACACAAAAGCAGATTTTTACAACGGTATTTATGACCGCTATGAGTATCCGGTGCTGACAAGAGAGTTCGCTCCGGTTCACTGGAGATATGATCTGGATGAGGAGACGAATCCGTACTTTATGGAGCGTCTCGGCATCAACGCTGTGATGAACTCCGGCGCGATTTATTTGAATGGAAAGTATTATCTCGTTGTCCGCGTGGAGGGCAATGACAGAAAATCTTTCTTTGCTGTTGCAGAGAGTGATACTGGTATCGACGGCTTCCATTTCTGGGATTACCCGGTTGTGCTGCCGGATACCTGCGCAGAGGAAACCAACGTTTATGACATGCGTCTGACCCAGCACGAGGACGGCTGGATTTACGGAGTGTTCTGCTCTGAGAGCAAGGACAAAAACGATCCGGATCTGTCCGCGGCTGTTGCTGAGGCTGGTATCGTAAGAACGAAAGACCTGAAGACCTGGGAGCGTCTGGACAACCTGAAAACCTTACGTTCTCCGCAGCAGAGAAACGTTGTTCTGCATCCGGAGTTCGTAGACGGAAAATATGCCTTCTACACCCGTCCGATGGATGGTTTCATTGAGACCGGAAGCGGCGGAGGAATCGGCTTCGGACTCTGCGATGATATCACACACGCTGTCATCGACGAGGAGAAGATCATCAGCAAACGTATTTATCATACCCTGACCGAGTCCAAAAACGGTGCCGGAGCAGTGCCGATCCGCGGTAAGAAATGCTGGATCAACATTGCACACGGTGTAAGAAATACAGCAGCAGGCCTTCGCTACGTTCTGTATGTCTTCGGTACCGATCTGAACGATCCGTCCAAAGTCATTGCAGAGCCGTCCGGTGTATTCCTGGTTCCGCTTGGAAAAGAGAGAGTCGGAGACGTTTCCAACGTTGTATTTACAAACGGCGCGATTGCGCGTGAGAACGGAGAGGTTTACATCTACTATGCATCCTGCGATACAAGAATGCATGTAGCAACCACCACAATCGACAAACTCGAGGACTATCTGTTCAACACACCGCAGGATCCGCACAGATCCCCGGACTGCGTAAAACAGAGATGCGAGCTGATCTCCAAAAACCTGGAGCTGCTGAAAAACGAGAAATAAAAGCGTCCGCTGCGGCGCATGAAAAAAGGAGCTGTTCTCTTTACGGGAACGCTCCTTTTTTCATGCATATTATTTGTTTTTGGTATACCGCGCGATCAGAATTTAACAAGTCCGGGAGATCCTGCGCCAGAAGTTTGTTTTTTCTGCGGAAGAATGCTCCGCTACTTTCATCATTTTATCTGTATTCATATGCACTCCAGATCTGTAAAGGTCATGAAAACCTGGAAAGTGTTTCGAGAAGAACCGAAACGTCAACGGGTTTCGCGATATGGGCGTTCATGCCGGATTCCAGTGCTTTTCGGCGGTCCTCTTCAAACGCGTTTGCCGTCATGGCGACAATCGGGATTTCCCCGCGTTTTCCCGGGAGTGCACGGATCGCTTCTGCGGCCTGATAGCCGTTCATGTTCGGCATCTGAATATCCATCAGAATAACATCGTAATAATCTTCTGGTGCGTTCTGGACTGCTTTTAAGCAGAGGGCGCCGTCTTTTACGTGCTTGGCGTGAATGCCGTTTTCTTCCAGAACGGTGAGTACAATTTCTGCATTCAGGTCATTATCCTCGGCAAGCAGCACGCGTTTTTCGGAAAGCGTCTGCAGGGACTGCTCGAGAATCTCGTCTTTATGCTGGTGAGCCGCAAGCTGTTCTTCGGTCGGAAGTCCAAACGTGAGGCAGACCGTAGTTATTGTTCCGACACCGAGTTCGCTTTCCACATCGATCGTTCCGCCCATCAGATTCACGAGGGATTTGACGATCGGAAGGCCGAGGCCGGTTCCGGTGATGTGGCTTTCGGTGGAGGAATGTTCTCTTGTAAATTCTTCAAAAATATGCGGCAGATACTCTTTGCTCATGCCGATGCCGTTGTCCTTCACGGTGATGCGGTAGGAGGCAAAGCCCTTCCTTGGTTCCGGTGTCTCTTCGATTTTTACGGAAATTTTTCCGCCCTCCGGCGTATACTTGATGGAGTTGCTGATGATATTCAGCAGAATCTCCCGTATTTTTGTCCGGTCGCAGAGGATGGCATCGTGTTCCACAGTGTTGTAACAGAGATAGGAAAGCTTTTTGCTTTTTAACGAAGGCTCAAACACTGCATTCAGGGAATGGATCAGCTCGCTGTAGCTGCCGAGCTCGATTTTCAGCGAGGCCTTACCGCTCTCAATGCGCGCCATCTCAAGCACGTAGTTGATCAGGGAGAGCAGAAAACTGCTGGAGGACTTGATTTTTGCAATGTAGTCGACCGCGCGGTCCTTCTCGTCGATGTGCTTTTCCAGCAGATCCGAGAAACCGATGATGGCATTCATCGGGGTTCGGATGTCGTGGCTCATGTTGAACAGAAAACGTGTTTTTGCTTCGTTGGCAGACTGCGCTTCCTGTACGGCTTTTTCCAGTTCTGCTGCGTGAACCTCGTCTCTATAGCGGCGCATCTGGAACTGCAGAAAACCAATAGAGGTAAGCAGGGAAAGGATGAGCCCGAGTGCAAAGGAAACAAAAACCTGCAGCGGACTGAGCCAGCCGTTTTTCGGTGCAATTTCAAAATGCCAGGTGTCGTTCGGCACGGTGCAGAGAACTTCGATGGCATCGGAACGCCGGGAATTGCCGGAGTGTGCGATGGAAACGTGTTCGCCGGTGGTCGGAGAAATTTTCCAGAGTTCGTAGGTGTAGCCGGCTTCTTCCAGTGTATCCAGTTCAATTTCGTTCAGAAACGATTCCCAGTCGAGAACGAGAATCGAAAAGCCCCAGAAGGTCTGGTCACCGTTGGCATCGGTGGTATAAATCGGGTCAAAGAGCAGTGCTCCGATGTCGCCCTGCTGCAGCTCAAACGGTCCTGCAATCGTGTATTCGCCGCTCTCTTTGGCAAGGCGTGCTTCCTGTTTCCGGGCAGGATGCTCGAGCATGTTAAGTCCGAGTGCGGCTTCGTTTCCACTCATCGGATAAATCAGTGTGACAATGCCGTCCTTTGCAAGCTCATGTGCTTTGATGACATTCTGGTCGTCCTGCATCAGCGAGGAGAGGACGGAAAACTCTTCGTCATCGACGGTATAACCGGCTTCAATCATGTGTTTCATCAGATTGGATTCGGCAAGATAATGGTTTAACTGCGATTTCACGCGGCCGATGGTCGTCTGTGCGGTATAGTCAGCTTTCAGCTTTGCTTCCTTTAACTGATTCTGATACAGAAAAACGGCGCAGAGCTCGGCAAGAAAAAATGTAATAAAAAACAGCAGAAGCGCCTGAAATCGAATCTGTTTTTGCGTTAATTTTGTTTTCATATCGGATGCTCATCTAAATTCGTAATATTTCCGGCTTTTTCAGGTGATTTTTTTGAGTAAAAACGAAGGCCGGAGTTAAAAATATTATATCGGATTTACCCTGGGATTTCAATAAAAGAAGCGTTAAGTTTGAAAGAGAACAGGATGAAATGAATGGGAAATGTAATGCACAGGAAAAAAATTGCCAGAATGGGCAGAGAATGGAATTGCCAGATAGTTGCTCATTATATCAAAATCATTTATAATAGGGACAGACGACACAGAATGAAGGATTGACAATACAATGGACTATGTGATTTTTGACCTGGAATGGAACCAGTGTCCCTATGGAAAAGGAAAAGAGAACCCGAAGCTGCCGTTTGAGATTATTGAGATCGGCGCGGTGAAGATGGATGGTGAGCGGAATGTGGTGGGAACGTTTCACCGGATTGTAAAACCGGTGGTCTACCAGCATCTCCATCACCGGACGCGCGAGGTCGTCGGACTGACAGAAGAGGATCTGCAGAACGGAATCCCATTTGCGCAGGCCGTGCAGGAATTTTTTGCATTCTCCGGCGGTGCGTGCATGTTCGGCACCTGGGGACCGGGAGACCTGACGGAGCTCCAGCGGAACATGAAATTTTATAACCTCCTGTCGCTGATCCGCGGGCCGATTCATTTTTACGATGTACAGAAACTGTTCGCGATCCAGTACGAAACGATGAAGAGCCGCCGGGCGCTCGAGTACGCCGCCGACTTCCTCCATCTCCCGAAGGACGAGCATTTTCATCAGGCGCTTTCGGATGCAAAATATACGGCCGACATTTTTGCGCGCATCGATATGGATGTTGTGCTGGCGTACGACTCGATCGACGTATATCAGAACCCGAAATCGAAAAAAGAGGAGATCCACGCCGTCTATAATGGCTACACGAAATTCATTTCCCGCGAATTCGACACAAAAGAAGAAGCCATGCACGACCGCGAGGTCTGCAGCACGCACTGCTGCATCTGCGGGAAAACGGCAAGAAAACGCTTACGCTGGTTTTCGGCCGGCGGGAAAAACTACTACTGCGTAGCCTGGTGCCCGGAGCACGGATATTTGAAAGGCAAAGCCCGCATGAAACATTCGGATGAAGGAAAACTCTTCGTCGTGAAAACCATCCGTATCAGCAGCGAACAGGAGGCGGGGGAAATCCGGCAGAAGAAAGAGAACCTGCGGAAGAAGAGGAATCAGAAGAGGAAAGAAATGTAAGAAAGGCAGAGGAAATGGAAACGGGATAAAAGGTTTCATTTCTTCTGCCTTTTTAATTGGAAAACAGAGCGGGATCGGTTATAATAAAAATTGAAGAAACTATCGATAAAAGCAGGTTTGTCGGTAGTTTTCTGTTATAGAAAAGAAATGGGGGCAGAGCCTGAGATGATGCATGTGGAAGCGGTGGATCGGGAAGGGCTGCGAAGAAGAGTAAAAGATCCCTTCTATCAGAATACAACATCCATTCTTGCTATGGAGAATGATCAGGTTCTTGGGCGGATTGAGTATCATTTTTACGGAAAGAACTGAAAGAATAAGAAAAGACAAAAGGACGAAAAACAATGGCAAAATTATATTTCCGCTACGGCGCGATGGGCAGTTCGAAATCTGCTAATATTTTGATGGTTCGCTACAATTACGAGGAGCGCGGACAGTATGCAGTTCTGCTGAAACCGCGGACGGACAACCGCGACGGAGAGCATGAGATCAAATCCCGCATCGGGCTGGAGGCACCGGCGGAGTATGTGGATGAGTTTTTAAAAGAAATTTCGGAGACATGGAGTGCGGACAGCGGGGAATACCGGTATCATGGAAAGAAAGTGGATGCGATCCTGATCGACGAAGCGCAGTTCCTTTCACCGGAGGAGGTTGATACGCTTTCGGATATCGTAGATTTTTACGAGATCCCGGTACTCTGCTACGGCCTGCGTGCCGATTTCCGGACCCGTCTGTTTCCGGGATCCATGCGGCTGATGGAGATCGCCGACGTCATCGAGGAAGTTCCGACGGTCTGTTGGTGCGGAAAACGTGCACAGTGCAATACGAGATATGCAAACGGAAAAATCGTGCGGGAAGGTGCGCAGATTTTCCTTGGATCGAATGAGAGTTATGTGGCGCTCTGCAGGAAGCATTATAAGGAAGGAAAGCTGTGGAAGGAAGATGAGTGAGATCAGAATACAGGAAGTGCAGGAGGGAGCGCAGCTGATGGATAAACTCGTGGAACTTTTAACCGTAGGAACAAAATGGTTCTCAGACAAAGCCGATGCAGCCGACCTTGCAATTCTGGACAAACGCATCAACGAAAGAGCCGCAGAAGGATGGGAACTCGTCACATACGATTATATGGCGACCTCCATGCAGATCAAGGGGGCGTTTGTGATTACATTTCGGAAAGAGAAATAAGTCAAATCACTTTTCGAGCAGATGTATTATTTTACTCGGTTACAACCGAGTCAATGATAACCGAATAAAATATTCTGTCGAAGGAGATAAAAATGAAAAAGATATTTTTAATGCGGCATTCTATCCCGGAAAAAGGAGATATGCCGAATGAAAGGATTCCTTTATCGGAAAAGGGAAAAGCACTTGCTGTATCAAAACGAAACATTCTTTCAAAGGTAGACAGATGCTTTTCTTCCCCCTATCGGAGAGCAATAGAAACAGCCGAATGCATCGCGGATCACCCGGTCATTGTGGAGGAACTGCATGAAAGAACTATCGGGGATGCCAGGGAGGATTTCTGGTTAAAGCAGTACGAAGATTATGATTTTCGCAATCCGGGCGGGGAATCGTTAAATCAGGTGAAGGTGCGGATGAAAACAGCGATCGATTCTATCGTCGGACAGATGGAAGAAGGAGAAACAGCACTCGTGGTTTCTCATGCAACGGCAATCTGCGCATATTTACTTTCGTATTGTGAGATCGAGGTGAAGGATGCGGCAAACAAAGTAAGAAAAATATCTTTCCATGGAAAAGAAATCCTGAACGACAGATTTCAGCCGGCAGAGGGGTTTGAAATTCTTTTTGAAAATGATGTTTTTTCGGATATTCGTGTTATGGGGAGCGAAAAATGAAAACAGTATATTTGATCGGCGGAGCGATGGGCGTTGGCAAAACGACGGTAAGTCAGCAGCTGAAAAAAGATCTGGCGAACAGCGTTTTTCTTGACGGCGACTGGTGCTGGGACGCCGATCCGTTTCAGGTGACGGATGAGACGAAAGAGATGGTGATGGACAACATCTGTTATCTGCTGAATAACTTTCTGCACTGCAGCGCTTATGAAAACGTTATTTTCTGCTGGGTGATGCATGAGCAGAGTATTGTTGATGAAATCGTCAGTAAGCTGGACACGGAAGAATGCAGAGTGATTAAAATTTCGCTGATCGTGGATGAAGCAAATTTGCGGAAGCGGTTATTATCCGACATCGCAAATAAGATTCGTACGGAAGAGATTATGGACAAAAGCATTGCACGAATTCAGATGTATCAGGTACTTAATACGGTAAAAATTGATACGAGTAATAAGAGTGTCTGTGAAATTACAGAGGAAATTGCAGCACTTTAAGATCAAAAAACAAGGAGCCAAACCAAAATGACCGAACGAATCATAGACAATGAACTTCGGCTGATCCCATATTACAGGAATGACGAGGCCTCTCTTCCGTGGTATCAGGATCTGGACGTGTGTAAGCAGGTGGACAACCGGGAGGAGCCGTATGATGTGGAGCTGTTGCATCGGATGTATGATTATCTTACCGCGCACGGTGACTGCTATTATATAGAATATAAGGGCGTGCTGGTGGGAGATGTTTCGCTGAGAGAGAATAGTGAAATCGCTGTCGTTGTCTGTAAAGAATACCAGAATCAGCATATCGGAAGACGGTGCGTTCTGGAGATGCTGAAGCTTGCAAGAGAAAAGGGAATGGAGCAGGTAAAAGCCAATATTTATTCTTTTAATGGACAAAGCCAGCGCATGTTCCAGTCGGTCGGATTTGAGAAAACGGCGGAGGAATGGTATGAGTCTAAGCTGTAAGTGATTGCAGAGAAAGAGAGAAGAAATGAACATAAAATACAATCAGCTGTGCATTAGAAATGCCGAAAAGAAAGATTGTGAACAATTAGCCGTCTGGTGGAACGATGGAACCGTCATGGCCCACGCCGGATTTCCAAACGGGCTTGGGACAAGCGCAGCGGAAATTGAAAAACAGATTGCCGACGACAGCGATGAAACAAGACGAAGACTCATCATAGAATACAACGATGTGCGAATCGGCGAAATGAGTTTCTATGTATTCGAAAATCATCGATATGAAATCGGAATCAAAATCTGCGAATCCGATTACCAGGAAAAAGGCATTGGAAGAGTTGTACTGAGCATGCTCATAGAAGAAATGTTCCGCATGGGAGCCAACGTTATTTTTCTTGATACCAACCTCAAAAACACAAGAGCACAGCATGTCTACGAAAAACTCGGCTTCCGCAAAACCGCAGTCCATTACAATTCCTGGAAAAATCAGCTGGGGGAAATGGAATCTTCTGTCGATTATGAGCTGACGGCGGATGAGTTTTGCAATCTGAAATAGAAATTGTAAAATAAATGAGGGACGAGTGTAAAGAAAGTTCGATGGGAGAAAGAAGTATGGAGTTTATGTTAAAAACAGAAAGGCTCATTATTCAGCCGTACAGTAACAGCTTTTTAGAAGCATATTATATACTACTCATGAGTAGTATTTTTGCGTAAGGGGCTTTCGGAATATATAGGAAGTTAAATATCTCTGTTTTACTGGAGCAAATCAGTAAAACAGAGATATTTTTATGCCGCAGGCGTACCAAATTTGATTCGAAAAATTTTTGGCATTGAGAACGAAGGGCGGAGACGGTATAATGGAAGCAGAATTTTAACATCAGTAGACAAGAAGTCCCCCGCTTCTAAAGTGGTGGGATGAATTGTTAAAGGAAACATAACAGCAGTGGCGGGCGGAGAGAAAACGGTATCCTCCACTGACATGAGGTAAGTCACAGTCGAACTATTTTCGACATGTCAGACTCCGTGAAAATACCGACTGTGAGGTTCACACAACAGAAAAGGTATAAAACATGAGATATCAGATCAGAAATGCAAAAGTACAGTTTGGCGCAGACACGATTTTAAACAGTGTGAATTTCGAAATTCACGACACAGAAAAAATTGCAATTGTCGGCAGAAACGGATGCGGAAAAACGACGCTTCTGCGGCTGATTGCCGGGGATATTGAGATGAGTAATCTGGACAGCGACGAGAGCTGCGGAATTACGATGAGCGGAAAACAGAACATCGGTTTTCTGCGCCAGATTAATTTTACCGATGGAGATGTGCCGGTAAAAGAGGAGCTGGAGAAGGCTTTCTCAGAAGTCTTTGCGTGCGAGGCACGAAAAAAGGAAATCGAAAAGCTGCTCGCCGAGACGGAAGATCACAAAAAGCTGCTGGCGGAGTACGATTTTCTGGAGCGGAGAATCGAGAGTCTGCACGGGTACAGCTGGAAAAAAGATATGGAAACGATGTTCCAGAAATTTGGTTTTGCGCTCGAAGATCTGGAAAAACCGATCGGTGAATTTTCGGGCGGACAGCAGACAAAAATTGCCCTGATTCAGCTCCTCTTACAGCGCCCGGACATCCTGCTTCTGGACGAGCCGACCAACCACCTCGACATCGCTGCAGTGGAGTGGCTGGAAAATTATCTGAAAAGCTACGAAAATGCTGTTGTCATTGTATCACATGACCGCATGTTTCTGGACCGCGTGATTGATGTGACGTATGAAATCGAATACGGCGACATCAAACGTTATCCGGGAAATTATTCTGCGTTTGTGAGATTAAAAGAAGAAGCGCAGATCAAGCAGGAAAAAGATTATGAGGCGCAGCAGAAGGAAATTGAGCGTCTGACGGCGTGGATTGAGAAATGGAAACACACACCGACAAAAGTTGCGGCCACCCGTTCGAAACGAATGGCGATCGAGCACATGGTAAAAATCGAGAAACCGCGGCGGTTTGACACGAAGACGTTCCATGCCTTATTCCATCCGGCACGCGAAAGCTATACGGACGTGCTCACGATGAAAAAATTGAAAATAGGATACGATACCGTTCTGAGCGAGGTTTCGGCCGTCATCAAAAAAGCAGAACGGATTGCGATCATCGGAGAAAACGGAAAAGGAAAATCGACGCTTCTGAAAACCGTTGTGGGCGAAATCAATCCACTGGGCGGAAGTTATCAATTTGGAAACTGCGTGGATTTTGCCTACTTCGATCAGCACAAAGCAGTCAACCAGAAATTCGACCCGGAGCAGACGGTGCTCGACTATTTCTGGAGTCTTTATCCGAACCTGCTTCGCAACGATGTCCGAAGCGCACTGGGAGCCTTTCTGTTTTCCGGTGAGGATGTCGAAAAGAAAATGGGGCAGCTCTCCGGCGGTGAAAAAGTGCGGCTGGAGCTCTGCCGGATTTTCTATACGAAACCGAATTTCCTGATCCTGGACGAGCCGACGAATCACATGGATCTGGCGGGAAAAGAAGCGCTGGAAAAAATGCTGACCAGCTACGAGGGAACCGTTCTGTTCGTATCGCACGACCGTTATTTCATCAACCAGGTGGCAACCGGCATTCTGGAGTTCGGCGAGAGCGACGTACAATTTTACGGAATGAATTATGCACAGTATCTCGAAGAAATCAAACGGCAGACGCCGGGCAGAGAAACGGGAAATGCGGGAGGAGTTGTACGAAAACCGGCCGACGTTCCGACACTGGATGATGTGTTTGACAAAAAGAAATATTATAACCCGGGAAAAATTCTGTCCCGCTTAAAACGGCAGCTCGAAAAATACGAGGAGCAGCTTGCGGAGAGTGAGAGCAGAATGTCAGAACTTCAACTGGAAATGATGGACCCGGAACTTTCCGCAGATTACGAACGGCTGATGGAGCTTCAGACGAAAATAGACGAAGAAAATCAGACACAGGAATCCCTGCTGGAACGCATGATGGAAACGGAACTGGAACTCGAAGAGATGGAAACACAGGACGAATAGAGAGGTGAGTACCATGGAAAAGATAGATCAGTCTAAAAATGGACTATCATGAAAATGAAGTTTTTCTCGTTTTAGGATATTCGGTTTGTTATATTTTGTAAAGTATTCTGCACCCATGACTGGTATGCATTCGTAAGCGGGGCTGAAATCTTTCGGATAAAAAAGTCAAATTTTGTTGACAACCCCGAAGACATTTGATAGTATTTATCAAGTAATGTAATATTCCATGAGGGAGTAGTTAGCACGAATGTGTGATTTGTCAACATTCTGATTATAAGAAAAGAGTATAATCTGGCAAATCTTAAATAATGAGACTCATGTATATCGATGAATCACCGGTGTATCGCATATCGGATGTTCCTTGATATACATGAGTCTTTTTTTGCGGATAATGAGTAAAACCTGCTTCTGTTAACGATACTATTTTGGAATATATGCTTGGAAAACAAAGGAGGAAAACATGGAAAATTTCATCAACAACGCCCCGTTTGCTCTTGTGCTTGTCTGTCTCGTCATCGGTTTTGTCCTGCTGATCAAAGGTGCGGACTTTTTCGTAGAAGGAAGCTCAAGCGCAGCAAAGAGACTGCACGTTCCGTCGATCATCATCGGACTGACCATTGTTGCCATGGGAACATCACTTCCGGAGACCGCGGTCAGTGTATCAGCTTCACTTACCGGCAACAACGAGCTTGCCGTCAGTAATGTCATTGGTTCCAATATCTTTAACCTGATGGTTGTCATCGGTGTCTGTGCCGTACTGACTACTGTAGAAGTTGCAAAGGAAACCATCAAAAGAGACATCCCGCTGTCCCTGATCTGCGCCGGACTTTTAATGGTTTTGGGGATTAGCGGACTCGGCGATAAATCCGGTATGATGCTCGGTCACCTGGACGGCGTGATCTTAATTGGTTTTTTCGCAGGCTATATTGTCTACATGGTTCGGATTGCGTTAAAGGCAAACAGGGAAGGAAAAAAAGTCGAAATTGAAGGCGGTTCCGACGAGGATATCAAGCTGCTTTCCGTTCCGAAGAGTATCGTGTTCATCGTCGGCGGAGCAGTCGCCATTGCAGTCGGCGGAGATGTGACCGTAGATGCCGCAGCGAGAATCGCGGGCGATCTCGGAATGAGCCAGACTCTGATCGGACTGACCATTGTTTCCATCGGAACTTCCCTTCCGGAACTCGTAACTTCTATCGTTGCTGCGAGAAAGAATGAAGTTGATATGGCACTTGGCAACGCGATCGGTTCTAATATCTTCAACATTCTTATGGTACTTGGCATTGCATCCGCAATCAGCCCGATGGCCATCATTACGGAAAATATAATTGATTTGTGTGTATTGATCGTATTCACGGTATGTGTATGGATTTTTGCAGGAACCAAAAAGAAAATCGGAAGAGTCGAAGGTTTCTGTATGGTCGCATTTTATGCCGCATATGCCATTTATATCATTATAAGATAAGGGGAATGGAAAATGGTGTTATTTCTAAAGGTGTTTCTTACCGAGTTCATCGCAGAGATGGGCGATAAGACGCAGCTCATGCTGATTGCGCTTACTTCGAAGTACAAGCTGAAAGACATTATCCTGGGAACCGCAGCCGCGATTCTGGTACTGAATGGAATGGCGGTTCTCGCAGGCGGCCTCGTCAGCGAATTCATTCCGGACTGGCTGATTAAGACGATTGCAGCACTCGCATTTCTTTACTTCGCAGCATCCACCATTTCCGGTGATGATGACGAGGAAGAGGAAGAAGGCGGCAAATCCAAAATTCGGTTCGCACCGCTTGCCGTTTTCTGTACGTTCTTCGTAGCAGAGCTCGGAGACAAAACACAGCTTACCGCAATCACCTTTGGTGCAAATGAAGGTATGGGATCCGCATTCGTTGTATGGATCGGATGTTCTCTCGGACTGTTCGCAGCGGATATTCTCGGAATGCTGGTCGGCTACCTCTTAAAGAGCAAGACACCGGATGGGCTGCTGAATACACTGGCGTTTGTCATCTTTTCAATTTTCGGTGTATACACACTTTACCAGGGACTGAAACTGATCAGCGCAAGCGTCTGTCCACTGCCGGTATGGCCGGTACTGATCGCAGCAACGGCTGTTTTTGTTGTTGTATGTGTCTGTCTTTTTGTGAAAAGAGAGAAGAAAAAAGCAAAATAAAAACTGCGCACCGCATACTCATGATTTTGATGAGAAATGCGGCGCGTATTTTTTATGCGGCAAAATGAAAGTTTATCATTGAAAACTGCGCGTCGCATTCTCGTTACTTTAGTGATGAGTTAGACGCGCAATTTTTTTAATATAAAACAGAACAAATGTTTGATATATTATTATGGATATGGTAAAATACTTTTATGGAGAAAGATATGTTTACAATTAATAAAAATGGTTTTTCCTATCCGGCGTCAAGGAAAGAGTTGTGGGGAGAACATTTGTGAAATCCGTCTTATTGTGCTGTAACGGTTAGTGACCGGAGCCGTGAACAGATACTTGCTTACATAGAAGGTCAGAAGGAAAAATCCCGCTAAAACCCGGAGGAGAAAGCGAATGAAAATCATATCCAGTTATGGTGTTGAATTACGAAAACAGAATATTCCGATCCGCCAGACACTGGAGATTTACCGTTCTGCTGTCCGCTATCTGGTCAAAGTGTATGAATCTGTATGGGAAGAACTGGCCCAAATTGAGAACAGTAAGAAACGTTTCAATGCAGCGGAACATCTGGTGCATACAACGAAACGGAATCCGGCCCGGTTTGATTTTGATTTCTGCTTTCCCAAGATGCCATCCTATTTCAGACGGGCGGCAGTCCAGCATGCGCTTGGGAGTGTATCTTCTTATCGGACGCGTCTGGAACAGTGGAAAGCAGAGGGACAGAAAACGGGAAAGCCGTATCTGAAAAGTGAGCAGTATGCCATGCCTGTTTTTTACCACGATGTCATGTACCGTGAAAACACAGAAGAGAAAGATGCGGCCTTTTTAAAACTGTACGATGGCCATGACTGGAAATGGTTTGCTGTGCGGCTGAAACATACGGATATGGAATATTTAAGAAAACACTGGTCGGGCAAAAAAGCTTCGGCGCCAACGTTGGAGAAAAAGCACGACAAATATTTCCTGCGTTTTACGTATGCGGAAGAGGTATCTTTAAACCGGACACCTGTCAAAGAACAAACGATCTGCAGTGTGGATCTCGGCATCAATACGGATGCAGTCTGTACCATCATGCGTCCAGACGGAACTATCCTGGGAAGAAAGTTTATTAACTTTCCCAGTGACAAAGACCGGATGTACCGTGTGCTGGGACGGATCCGAAGATTTCAGCGGGAACATGGATCGCGTCAGGTGCAGGGAAAATGGGCATATGCAAAACGTCTGAATATAGAGCTTGGCAGAAAAATTGCAAAGGAAATCGTTTTTTATGCATCAGAAAATAAGGCAGATGTGATTGTTTTCGAATATCTGGAAATGAAAGGAAAACTTTCCGGGAAGAAAAAGCAGAAACTGCAGATGTGGAGAAAACGTGATATCCAGAAACGGTGCGGACAGCAGGCACACAGAAAGGGAATCCGAATTTCCCGGATTTGTGCCTGGAACACGAGCAGGCTTGCCTTTGATGGATCAGGAGAGATTGCCCGTGATATACGGGATCATCGTCTGTGTACGTTTCAGACCGGAAAAAGATACAACTGTGATTTGTCGGCATCGTATAATATCGGAGCAAGATATTTTATCCGTGAAATTTTAAAACCCTTACCGGAAACGGAAAGGTCTTTGCTGGAGGCAAAAGTTCCTGCAGTAAAGCGTAGAACCTCATGTGTTTATGCAGATCTGAGAGAACTGATTTCAGAAATGGAACTGCGTAAAGCAGCATAAACACAGGCAGATATGCAGTGGATTACCTGTTATGTGGAAACCTGCCGTATCCGGCATGGAAGAAGCACATATCTGTGCAAAATCTAAGTAACAGGCGTATCCGCCGATATTTGGTCTGCCGCCTAAAGCAGCCGGAAGCACGTGACTTTAGTCATGTGAGGTTCACGCATTTATAGGGTATAATATTTTGTAACTATTCAGAGTCCCATCTCGCCATATGAAATTCCAGAAAAATAGCTCATTTATGTAAACATGATTCGCGATTTTTCTTCCATTTCGCATGGCTCCGAATAGCTACAATATTTTCAAATGATTATTTACGAGTATGGAGGAGAACAGCATGTCTGATTTTAGTATGAACGAGATGCAGGAAATGCAGAAAGCGGGAAAAATGCGGACTGAAAAACAGAAGACCGGAATTGTATGGGATTCTCACAGGAGGACGAAAGTGAAAAACCGGAAGCTGCGTGGGAAAATCCTGTCCTTGTGATAGTCAGAGGGATCAAGTATAATGAGTCATATAAAATGTTGACGGGAGGGATTTGCATGGGAAGTTATCTGAATCCGGGAAATGAAGCATTTGCGGTTGCATTAAATTCTGAGATTTATGTTGATAAAACAGGACTGCTGACTTATACGAATAAAGTCATGAACACTCTGCAGGGATATATCTGCAACAGCCGCCCGCGGCGGTTTGGAAAATCAATTACGGCAAACATGCTCACCGCGTATTACAGCAAGGGCTGCAGTTCGAAAGAAATGTTTTCCGGGCTGGAAATCAGCAGGGCAAAGGATTTTGAAAAACATCTGAATCAGTATGATGTGCTCCACTGGGATATCCAATGGTGTATGGAACCGGCAGGCGGACCGGAGCGGATTGTTTCTTATATCTCAGAAAAAACAATTTCGGAGTTAAAAGAATATTATCCCCATATACTTCCAGAAGAAATCCGGTCACTGCCGGAGGCGCTGTCGCGGATCAACGCGGCATCCGGGACAAAATTTATTGTGATTATAGACGAATGGGATGTTCTGATTCGTGACGAGGCGGCGGATCTCAAAACACAGGAAGAATATATCAATTTTCTGCGGGCGATGTTCAAAGGGACGGAGCCGACAAAATATATTCAACTGGCATATCTGACAGGTATTTTGCCTGTAAAAAAAGAAAAGACACAGTCGGCGCTGAACAATTTCAAAGATTATTCGATGCTGCATGCCGGGCCGATTGCACCATATGTAGGTTTTACAGAAACAGAAGTTCAAAAACTATGTGAAGTATATGGTCAGAAGTTTGAAGAAGTCAAACGATGGTACGACGGTTATCAGATTGGGAAATATCATGTATACAATCCAAATGCCGTTGTGAACCTGATGCTCGAAGGCGAATTCCAGAGCTACTGGTCCGGAACTGCATCCTATGAGGCGATTGTTCCGCTGATCAATATGGATTTTGATGGCCTGAAAAGTGCCGTAATCGAAATGCTTTCAGGAGATCATGTTCCGATTGATGTTACCTCTTTTCAGAACGATACCGTTAGCTTCGCCAATAAAGACGATGTGCTGACGTATCTGATTCACCTTGGATATCTGGCCTATGACCGGACATTTAGAACTGCTTTTATTCCGAATGAGGAAATCCGTCAGGAATTGATTCTGGCAACGAAAAGGAAAAAATGGAATGAGTTGATTGTATTTCAAAAAGAATCAGAGCAGCTTCTGAAAGATACAATTCAGATGAATGGAAACGCAGTAGCAAAAGAAATTGAAAAAATTCACAGGGAATATACTTCTGTGATTCAGTATAACAATGAAAACTCACTCAGCAGTGTTCTGTCCATTGCCTATTTGAGTTCCATGCAATACTATTTCAAACCAATCCGCGAATTTCCCGCGGGTCGTGGATTTGCAGACTTTGTGTTTATTCCAAAGCCGGAGTTTCAGAATTATTACCCGGCGCTTGTTGTGGAACTGAAATGGGACAAAAGTGTCAGAGCAGCATTAGATCAGATCAGAGACAGAAAATATCCGGAGTCTGTTGCATGCTATGCAGGGGAGCTTTTGCTGGTGGGAATTAACTACAATGAAAAAACAAAAGAACATGAATGCCGGATTGAAAAGTATGAAAAATAAAGGAGTATGTTCGTAAAAATAAAAACGAAAGATCAATATGCTAATATACGATTTGAGGTTTGCGGATTTGGCGCAAATGGCAATGAATGGATTGCCGATTACCACAGATTAAGAGCAATCACACATATTTCAATTTCAGTTTACAGAGATAAAAGAGTATGGATAAGATAGAGATATATCATTATTTAAAAAGGCAAAATATAGCGTATGAAATTACGGAACATAAGGCGGTTTTCAATATGGAAGAAGCAGATGCTGTTGATTTGCCGTATCCAGAGTGGGGCGCTAAAAATTTATTTGTTCGCGACGATAAAAAACGTAATTATTATTTGATAACGATGAAAGGGAACAAGCGAGTAGATTTGAAAGCGTTTCGCAGGCAACGTGGTCTGCGTGCACTTTCTTTTGCATCTGCGGAGGAATTATTTGATATTATGAAACTGATACCCGGTGCCGTTACGCCGCTTGGTATTCTAAACGATGCTGAACACAGAGTTCAAGTCTTCATGGACGTGGAATTTGTCGGAAATAAAATTGGTGTTCATCCAAATGATAATACAGCAACCGTTTGGATGCAGGCTGATGATTTAATGAAAATAATTCAGAAGCATGGAAATACTGTGGAATACGCATGTATATAATCGAAAGGTATTGCTGAGAAGTCTGAAAAAAGAAAAGTTCACAAACAAAAATGGTTCTCATTCTGCACTAAATATGTTTACCGAGTATTCCATGACAGATCCCGGTGAGCTGGCGGAATATTTTGGCTTTACGGAGCAGGAAGTAGCTGCTCTTTGTGAAAAATATGAGATGAGCTTTGAAGAGGCAAAAACGTGGTACGATGGTTATCAGTTGATTGCGCATCGGCAGACTGGAGATGAAATTTATTCCATGTATAGCCCGAAATCTGTGGTAGAAGCCATGCTGCGCCATAAATTCGGAACCTATTGGAACCAGACGGAAACGTATGAAGCCTTAAAAACTTATATTCAAATGGATATGGATGGCCTGAAAGATTCTGTGGTTCGAATGCTTGCTGGTGAAGCAGTTCCGATTCATATCGGAACATTCAGTAACGATATGACCACGTTTGCAACGAAAGATGATGTACTGACCTTACTGGTGCATCTTGGCTATCTGACCTACAACAGCATTGATGAAACTGTGAGCATTCCCAATAAAGAAGTTTCAAAGGAATATGTCAACGCAATCAGCACAATGAACTGGCATGGCGTAGCGGATTTGCCGATGTATGCATGATCCCAAGACCGTGCCATCTGGATAAGCCGGCGATCGTGATCGAATTGAAATGGGACAAAAGTGCAGTTGGAGCAATCGAACAAATTAAAGAAAAACAGTATGGAAATGCATTGAAAGACTATCAGGGAAATCTGTTGCTTGCCGGTATCAATTATAATAAAAAAACGAAGAAACATGAATGTGTTATTGAAGTAATGCAAAAATAAAAACGGAAGTCTCATGTCTGCGCAGTAAGGGTGGTGGATATGGGACTTTTTGGTAAAGACAAATAAAATTTATGGAGGAAACAGAATGATTATTGATTCTTATGATATCAACAGCGAGCCTATTGTAAAACTGGAGAATTTTTATGGTGAGAAGCAGCATCTGGTAAAAAAATGTATGGTTATTTTTTCAAAAGTAATATATGAATACATGCTTGAAAAATTCCCATGCCGACAGATTGCAGAAGTAAGAGCATGCAATGGAAATATACCGGTTTGGACTCTGCCATATGAGGAAGAAACGATTGCTTTCTACCTGACGCCAATTGGTTCCGCTCTTGCAGCCGGAACGATTGCCGAAGTCAATCATTTAACAGGAGCATCCGTCTTTATCATGTTTGGTTCCTGCGGCAGTTTGGATAAAGGAGCAACCGAAGGAAAGTTTATTCTCCCAACGGAGGCATACCGGGGAGAAGGACTGTCCTATTATTTTGCAGAACCGCAGGACTACATAAAAATAAAAAACACGGACAAACTGGCGGAATTTTTCAAAGAGAGAAATCTGCCTTATGTGCAGGGAAGAGTATGGACGACAGACAGTATGCTTCGGGAAACGGTAAATCTTGTAAGAAAACGAAAAGAAGAAGGATGCATTGCCGTGGAAATGGAACTCGCAGGCGTTCAGGCGATCTGTGATTTTTATGGATTTGAACTGTATGATTTTCTTGTTGCGGGAGATGTGCTGATCGAAGGAAACTATGAAACGGATGGATTATCTGCCGCTAACCACGATCTGGACAAGCTGTTTCTGGCGCTGCAGATAGCAAAAAACATGAGGATAGAGGGACGGTAAAATGAAATATAAAGAAAACATAATTTTGAAAAATGGGCAGGATTGCATAATACGAAATGTTCTGTATGAAGATGGGTCGAGATGTCGGATTTGTATGTAGTAACACATAGTGAGTCCGATTATTTACTTTCCTATCCAGAAGAATATCGTGCCGAATTCGGCATTGATGTTGTGAAGGAACACAGGCGGAATGTCTGGTAGTAAATTTTGCCTTTCATGAACTGGGAATGTCTGCGGTAAATGCCGATGCGATCAGAAAGAACACCAGAAGCCGGCATGTGCTGGAGAAAGCGGGATTTCGTTTTCAGGAATGTTACAGATAAAGAATATACGGCAGGCATCCATGCTGACGTTGATAAAAATACAGATATGAAAGTGTTTATATATGATGGAAAAGACACAGAACCATACACAAAATAAATGTTTTCTAATTGTGAGATGCTTCATGGGCGGTTATCGCAGAGGATAGATGATAATGGAGGAAGATTCAGTGGCGGAACAGCTTAGCAATTATAAAAAAGGACAAAACAAGCAGGGAAAATCCTGTTCTTGTGATAGTCAGAGGAATCAAGTATAATGAAACATATAAAATTTTGACGGGAGGGATTTTGCATGGGAAGTTATCTGAATCCGGGAAATTTTTCGTTTTGTGGAAGTCTTCGCTCTAAAATATATGTAGACAAAAGTGAATTAATTGCAAAGACAAACGAAGTTCTTTGTACAGAACAGAGATACATCTGTGTGAGCCGTCCAAGGAGATTTGGTAAATCAATGGCTGTCAATATGCTTGCTGCGTATTATGATCGAAGCGAAAATACAGAAGAACTTTTTCAGAAGCTTGCAATCCGTGAAGACAAGTCCTATAAAGAAAATCTGAATCAGTACGATGTTATCAAAATTAATATGCAGGAATTTTTAAGCATGTCAGGAACAATGGAAGAAATGCTGGAAATGTTGAAAAATTATCTTGCAGCAGATTTTGAGGAAACTTATCCGGAAGTGCGTTTTCGGGATGAAAAGAATCTGATCCAGGTAATGAAAGATGTATTTTCATATACCAGATGCCCTTTTGTCATTCTGATTGATGAGTGGGACTGTCTGTTTCGGGAATATAAACAGGATAAAGATGCACAGAAAAAATATCTCGATTTTCTCCGTGCATGGCTGAAAGACAAAGATTATGTTGCACTGGCCTACATGACGGGAATTCTTCCGATCAAGAAATATGGATCTCATTCCGCATTAAATATGTTTACCGAGTATTCCATGACAGATCCCGGCGATCTGGCGGAATATTTTGGTTTCACGGAGAGGGAGGTATCGGCCCTCTGTAAGAAATATGAGATGAGTTTTGAAGAAGCAAAAACGTGGTACGATGGTTATCAGCTGATTGCGCATCGGCAGACGGGAGACGAAATTTATTCTATGTACAGCCCAAAATCCGTTGTAGAAGCCATGCTGCGCCACAAATTCGGAACCTATTGGAACCAGACGGAAACGTATGAGGCCTTAAAAATTTATATTCAAATGGATATGGATGGCCTGAAAGATTCTGTGGTTCGAATGCTTGCTGGTGAAGCAGTTCCGATTCATATCGAAACATTCAGCAACGATATGACCACGTTTGCGACGAAAGATGATGTGTTAACTCTGCTGGTGCACCTCGGTTATCTGACCTACAACAGCATAAATGAAACCGTGAGCATTCCCAATAAAGAAGTTTCCCGGGAATATGTCAATGCAATCAGCACAATGAAGTGGCATGGTGTAGCAGATTCTGTGGAATCTTCCCGCAAATTACTGGAATCTTTATGGGCAATGGATGCAGATGCCGTCGCAGCCGGAGTGGAAAAAGCGCATGAGGAAATTTCAATTCTCCAATATAATGATGAAAATTCTCTTAGCTGTACCATTCAGCTCGCCTTCTATTTTGCACGGGAATACTACACTATGGTTCGGGAACTGCCGGCAGGAAAAGGATTTGCCGATGTATGCATGATCCCAAGACCGTGCTATCTGGATAAGCCGGCGATTGTGATTGAACTGAAATGGGACAAAAGTGCAGTTGGAGCAATCGAACAAATTAGAGAAAAACAGTATGGAAATGCATTGAAAGACTATCAGGGAAATTTGCTGCTTGCCGGTATCAATTATAATAAAAAAACGAAGAAACATGAATGTGTTATTGAGACAATGCAAAAATAAAAAACGGAAGTCTCATATCTGCGCAGTAAGGGTGGCGGATATGGGACTTTTTGGTAAAGACAATTAAAATTTATGGGAGAAAACAGAATGATTATTGATTCTTATGATATCACCAGTGAGCCTATTGTAAAACCGGAGAACTTTTGTCACCTGTTCTGCATGAAACCAGAATAACGGCGGAGCAGGACAGGGAAAGCATAGTTTGTGACATCTGTCAAACCATAATATCCAATGGAAAATAATTGCTTCGGACAGGGAATGATCTTTGTTCTGCCAGAGAAATATGATAAAATAAGAAACAGAAATAAATTTTTTTGCAAGCCCGTCGGTGGTAAAGGATTTAGGAGGGAGCAGACCCATGAAATCAGTAATTTCCATTGGAAACCAGGATTTTGTATCCATTAGAAAGAATAACTGTTTTTATATCGATAAGACAGATTTTATCAGGGAATGGTGGGACAATCAGGACAGCGTTACCCTGATTACTCGTCCGAGAAGATTCGGCAAGACCCTGAATATGAGTATGATTGAATACTTCTTTTCCGTGAATCATGCCGAGTGCAGCCAATATTTTGAAAACCTTGCCATCTGGAAAGAGGAAAGATTTCGCAGACTGCAGGGAACGTATCCAGTGATTTCACTCAGCTTTGCTGATATTAAGGCAACCACGTATGAATCCGCAAGAAGAGCAGTTATCCGTAAGTTGGTGAAATTATACAGCACCTTTGAGTTTATCAAATCCAGCAAAGTATTGAATGAAAAAGACCGCGCTTATTTTGATTCCGTTGAAGAAAATATGTCGGATGATGCGGCAGCAGTAGCTGTCAATTATCTGTCCGATTATCTGAGCCGCTATTACGGAAAAAAGGTGATTATTCTTCTGGATGAGTATGATACTCCTTTGCAGGAATCGTATATTCATGGGTATTGGGAGAATCTTACAGCGTTTATCAGAAGCCTGTTCAATTCCACATTCAAAACGAATCCCTATATGGAACGGGGACTGCTGACAGGAATAACAAGAGTCAGTAAAGAATCTATCTTTTCCGATCTGAATAATCTTGAAGTTGTAACAACAACATCGGAAAAGTACAGCGGTTCGTTTGGGTTTACAGAAGAAGAAGTCTTTCATGCGCTGGAGGAAAACGGGCTGTCTGATGAAAAAGAAACCGTCCGCTGCTGGTATGATGGATTTTCCTTTGGAAAACGGAAAGATATTTACAATCCGTGGTCCATCACAAAATATCTGGACACGGGAGAATATGGAACGTACTGGGCAGACACCAGCGGAAATATGCTGATCTCCAATCTGATCCGTCGAAGTCCTGCAAAGATCAAGACGGAAATGGAAGATTTATTAAACGGCAGAGTGATCTGCACAGAATTGGATGAGCAGGTTATTTTTGAACAGCTTGGCAGAAAGCGGGGAGCCATCTGGAGTCTTATGCTTGCGAGCGGATATCTGAAAGTGGATCGGTACGAAATGGATAACAGAACAGGAAAGCGCCAGTATGATTTGAAAGTGACAAATCATGAGACAATGCTGATGTTTGAACAAATGATAGAGGACTGGTTTACAGAAGAAGATTCTGCGTATGGCAATTTTAAAGATGCTCTGCTTGCCGGAGATCTGGATTATATGAACCAGTTTATGAATCAGGTAGCACTTCAGACCTTCAGCAGTTTTGACACGGGCGGAAAACCGTCAGAGGAACTCGAACCAGAAAGATTTTACCATGGATTTGTCCTTGGGCTGATTGTCGATCTGGCCGGAAAATACAGAATCATATCCAACAGAGAAAGTGGATTTGGACGGTATGACGTAGTAATGGAGCCATTGAAAGAAAACCTGGATGCGATCGTGATGGAATTCAAGGTTCAGAATACATCAAAAGAAAAGTCGCTGGAAGAGACGGTGGAGCATGCACTTCGTCAGATTCAGGAAAAACAGTATGACACAGAATTGCTTGCCAGAGGAATCACAAAGGAGCGGATCAGGCATTATGGATTTGCGTTTCGGGGGAAGAAAGTGTTGATTGGAAATTGAAATGAGAGAAAATATGAAAATCAGAAAAGCAGAACCGAAAGACCTGTCCAGAATTGCGGAAATTTTCGTGTTCAACAACCGAATCAATTATTTCCCGATTTTTCACGAGGAGGCCTATTCCTTCGGTGAAATGCAGGTAGTTCCGATGATCGACCAGTACTTTAAGAAAGAAGAAATCTTAAACCGCATCTATGTCTACGATGATGGAATTATAAGAGGTTTTACAGAAATCAACGGAACCGAAATCTGTAAACTATACGTAGATCCATGTCTGCAGAACAACGGGGTCGGCCACGCGCTGATTACCTTTGTAATTGAAAAGTTTGACGCAGACCATCTATGGGCATTGGAGAAAAATACGCGTGCCATTGCGTTTTACAACCGCCACGGATTTCGGTGGACAGGAACGAAACAGCTGGAAGCAGGAACGACAGAATATCTGCTGGAATTAAGACGATGAGAGCGCGGCGGAAAAGAATATGCGGGACTGGATTTATAATGAGAACGGCGCGCCGAAATACTGGCCAGTCGACAATTATTATATCCCCGGTGAGCGAATAACCAGCTTTTTAGGCTGTGAGCTGACCATGAAAACTGCTACGTTTCTGGCGCTGGCAGCGGAAGTCATCAGCATCTGGTGCAATGCATCATCCATGCCGTCTGCCATGCGGATGATCGGATTTGTACTTGCAGTCTGCGGTGATGTGGTTTTCATCATCTCCGTTCTGACTATGCGCGACAGCTGGCGCGCAGGCGTTTCCGAGACAGACAAAACAGAACTCGTCACCGACGGAATTTACCAGATCAGCCGTAATCCTGCGTTTCTTGGATTCGATCTGGTCTACCTGGGAATCCTGCTGATGTTCTTTAACGGGATTTTATGCGCAGCATCCATCTTTCCAGCTGTGATGTTCCACATCCAGATCGTGAACGTCGAGGAGCCGTTCCTTGCGAAAGCATTTGGAAAGCCATATGAGGAATACAAGAGAACCGTAAACCGTTACCTTGGAAGAAAATAAAGAAAATACAAGACCGTTTTTTCCTGCAACAATCATAACAGGAGAAAACGGTCTTATCTTTTAATGAAGTAAAAACAGCCGAAAAGCCTGCTCCACTGTATTTGTCATATTTTCAGCAGCATTTTTCACATCCATAGCCTCCTTAAGTGAAACGACGCTTCGCAGAATCGGGAAAAATGCATCAATTCCGGCAGCGTTACATGCGGATGCGTCTTTTGTGACACAGCCGGAGAATGCGATGACCGGTTTGTCGTATTCTTTCGCCAGTTTTGCAACTCCGATCGGCGCTTTTCCCATCACGGTCTGTCCATCGAGCTGTCCCTCGCCGGTGATGACAAGATCAGCGTCTCTCACATCATCACGAAGCCGGGTTTCATCCAGTACGATCTGAATGCCGGGTTCCAGTGAAGCAGAAAGAAACGTCTGAAAAGCAAATCCAAGTCCGCCCGCAGCACCCGTTCCGGGAATTTCCGCGTCGACGTTCGGGAATGTTTTCTGGCAGAGCGCGGCGTAGGAGGCAAGCGATGTGTCCATACGTTTGATCATGACAGCATCTGCGCCCTTCTGCGGTCCGAAAACGGCGCTGCAGCCGTTGGAACCGCAGAGCGGATTCGTTACATCGCAGGCAATACGGAAGGTGCATTCCGAAAGTTCCGGCAGAACGTGATCTGTCGTAATCGCGGTAAGAGATTCCAGCCCGACGGCACCAAAAGGAACCTGTTTTCCTTCTGCATCGAGCAGTCCGAAACCGAGTGCCTGCAGCATACCAATACCGCCGTCATTCGTGGCACTTCCGCCGATTCCGATAATAAAATGGCGGCAGCCACGCAGAACCGCATCCTGGATTACTTCACCGACACCGTATGTCGTTGTATACAACGGATTTCGCTCCGTATCCGAAACAAGCGTAATTCCAGCTGCACCGGACATCTCAATAACAGCTGTCTGTGCCTGTTCTATTACGCCATACGTACACGAAACTGTCTTTTGTGCCGGCCCCGTCACAGGAACGGACACAAACTGTCCGCCGAGTCCTTCCGTCAGAGCCTGTACCGTCCCTTCTCCTCCGTCCGCCAGTGTCCGCACAACCGTTTTAACATCTGGATCCACCCTGTGAATCCCTTGCGCAGCAGCATTCCCGGCCTGAAGAGACGAGAGACTTCCTTTAAATGAATCAATTGCAATTGCAACCTTCAAACTTTCACTTCCGTTTCCTTATAAGATACCATGATTTTACCATCCCCATGTCCAAATAGCAACGCACACCACCGAAAATCCCGTAAAATCGCGGAAAAGAACCGATAAAATATGCTTTCCACTCTTGACAACGCTTACAGCCCCTAGTTATAATAAGGCATGAAAAACGATGACGAAGACAGTAGTCTGCGCGTGAACGGTCTGTGGAAAGCGAGCCGGGGATGGTGGGAGTCCGGTACAAGTAGCGGCAGGTGAACATCACTTCCAAGTTGCAGTTCTGAATCTGCGTACCCGGCGCATAAAATATAGAAAGCCGGAGAGCAGTGGTAAGAAGTTGCCGGCCGTTCCCCGTTACAGGAAATGCATATGATAGTATGTAACAGGTGGTTACGATAAGTACAGCTTTCGTCCTATTACAGGGCGGGAGCTTTTTCTTATTTTACGCGAGCAAATCAAACGAGAAACTTAAGTTTCAGGAGGTACAAGCATGTACAAGAAAGTTTCAACCGACATGAACTTTGTCGAGAGAGAAAAACAGGTTGAGAAGTTCTGGGAAGACAATCAGATCTTCGAAAAAAGTATGAAAGTGCGTGAAGGAAATCCGTCCTACGTGTTCTATGACGGACCGCCGACCGCAAACGGAAAACCGCACATCGGCCACGTAGAGACCCGTGTTATCAAGGATATGATTCCGAGATACCGTACTATGAAGGGCTATCAGGTACCGAGAAAAGCAGGCTGGGATACCCACGGACTGCCGGTAGAGCTGGAAGTTGAGAAAAAGCTCGGTCTGGACGGAAAAGACCAGATCGAAAAATACGGCGTAGAGCCATTTATCGAGCAGTGTAAAGAAAGCGTATGGAAATACGAGGGAATGTGGGAAGACTTCTCCCATACCGTTGGCTTCTGGGCTGATATGAAAAACCCATACGTTACGTATCATAACGACTACATCGAGTCCGAGTGGTGGGCATTAAAAGAGATCTGGAAGAAAGGTCTTCTGTACGAAGGACACAAAATCGTTCCTTACTGCCCGCGCTGCGGTACCCCGCTTTCTTCCCACGAAGTAGCACAGGGATACAAAGATGTCAAAGAACGTTCTGCCGTTGTCCGCTTTAAAGTAAAAGGCGAGGACGCATACATCCTGGCATGGACCACCACACCGTGGACCCTTCCGTCCAACGTTGCACTCTGCGTCAACCCGGATGAGGATTACGTAAAAGTAACAAGCAAAGGATATACCTATTATATGGCAGCCGCTCTGGTAGATACTGTTCTTGGAGAAGGCGCCGAGGTTCTGGAGCATTATCAGGGCAAAGATCTCGAGTTCAAAGAGTATGAGCCGCTGTTCCCGTACGCTGAGAAAAGAATCGGAAACAAAAAAGCATACTATGTAGTCTGCGATACCTACGTAACACTGACTGATGGTACCGGTGTTGTTCATATCGCTCCTGCATTCGGTGAGGACGACTCCAAAGTTGGTCATAGATACGATCTTCCATTTGTACAGTTAGTAAACGAAAAAGGTGAGATGACAGAGGAAACTCCGTGGGCAGGCACTTTCTGCAAGAAAGCAGATATGGCCGTTCTGCAGGCACTCGAGGACAAAGACCTCCTGTTTGACGCGCCGCTGTTCGAGCACAGCTACCCGCACTGCTGGAGATGCGATACTCCGCTGATCTACTACGCACGTGAGACCTGGTTCATCCGCATGACTGCAGTAAAAGAGGATCTGATCCGCAACAACAACACCATCAACTGGATTCCGGAGAGCATCGGAAAAGGACGCTTCGGCGACTGGCTGGAAAACGTTCAGGACTGGGGACTTTCCAGAAACCGTTACTGGGGAACTCCGCTTCCGGTATGGCAGTGTGAATGCGGCCATCAGGACTGCATCGGCAGCATCGAAGAGCTGAAAGAAAAAGCCGACAACTGCCCGGATGACATCGAGCTTCATCGCCCATACATCGACGCAGTGACCATTAAGTGCCCGAAATGCGGTAAAGAGATGCACCGTGTACCGGAGGTTATCGACTGCTGGTTCGATTCCGGCTCCATGCCGTTTGCACAGCATCACTATCCATTCGAGAACAAAGAAACCTTCGAGAAACAGTTCCCGGCACAGTTTATTTCCGAGGCTGTAGACCAGACACGTGGATGGTTCTACTCCCTGCTTGCAATTTCCACTCTGCTGTTCAACAAAGCACCATACGAAAACGTTATCGTTCTTGGTCTGGTACAGGATGAGAACGGACAGAAGATGAGTAAATCCAAAGGAAATGCGGTAGATCCGTTTGACGCACTGCAGACCTACGGTGCCGATGCGATCCGCTGGTACTTCTACACCAGCAGCGCTCCGTGGCTGCCGAGCCGTTTCGCAGGCAAGACGGTCGTGGAAGGACAGAGAAAGTTCATGGGAACCCTGTGGAACACCTACGCATTCTTTGTTCTGTATGCAAACATCGACAACTTCGATGCAACAAAATACAGTCTGGAGTATGACAAGCTGGCTGTTATGGATAAATGGCTGCTGTCCCGTCTGGAATCCACTGTAAAAGCTGTAGACGACAACCTGGCAAATTACCGGATTCCGGAAGCAGCAAAAGCACTGCAGTCCTTCGTGGACGATATGAGTAACTGGTATGTACGCCGCTCCCGTGAGCGTTTCTGGGCAAAAGGCATGGAGCAGGATAAGATCAATGCTTACATGACTCTGTACACCGCACTTGTAACTGTTGCAAAAGCAGCAGCGCCGATGATTCCGTTCATGACCGAGGATATTTATCAGAACCTCGTAAAGAGCATCGATGCAAGTGCACCGGAAAGTATCCACCTGTGTGACTTCCCGGAGGTACATGAGAACTGGATCGATCCGAAGATGGAAGAGGATATGGCCGACCTGCTGGAGATCGTCGTTATGGGACGTGCCGCAAGAAACACCGCCAATATCAAGAACCGTCAGCCGATCGGAACGATGTATGTTAAGAGCGAGTTCCAGCTTTCCGAATTCTACAAAGAGATCATCGAGGACGAGCTGAATGTCAAAGAAGTTGTATTCAAAGATGACATCGCAGATTTCATCAGCTACAGCTTCAAACCGCAGATGCGTACCGTAGGACCAAAATACGGAAAACTCCTGAACAAGATCAAAACCGTACTGTCCGAGCTCGATGGAAACAAGGCAATGGCAGAGCTGAAGAGCACCGGCGAACTTAAACTTGACATCGATGGACAGGAAATTGTATTATTAGAGGAGGATTTGCTGATCGACATGGCACAGATGGAAGGCTATGTTTCCGAATCCGACCATACAATCACTGTTGTTCTGGATACCAATCTGACTCCGGAACTGATCGAAGAAGGCTTCGTACGTGAGCTGGTAAGCAAAATCCAGACTATGCGTAAAGAGGCAGGCTTTGAGGTTATGGACAAGATCCGTGTATACGCAAAAGACAACGATAAGATTGTAGACATCATGAAAAACCATGGTGATGAAATTAAATCTGAAGTTCTGGCAGAAGATATCGTGACCGGAGAGACAAAGGGCTATGAGAAGGAGTGGAATATCAACTCCGAAAAGGTTACCATGGCAGTAGAACGTATCTAAGATTATTTTTGGATGTGTTTTCACGACGATCATTAATATGAAATTGGCCTGCGAGCGGGGAGAAAAACAAGCTCTCCGCTCGCAGACTGCTATTAAGGAGGACGCAGATGTTAAACGCCGAGTTCAAGAAAGAAACTTTTAAGAACAGTGTGAAAGAAAATGTAAAAATGCTGTACAGAAAGAACCTGGAAGATGCTTCCCAGCAGGAAATTTATCAGGCAGTCTGCTATGCAGTAAAAGATGTTATTATTGATAACTGGCTGAAAACCCAGAAGGCAATGGAAGAACAGGATCCGAAGATTCTGTACTATATGTCCATGGAATTCCTGATGGGCCGTGCACTTGGAAATAACCTGATCAACCTGACTGCATATAAACAGGTACAGGAAGCTCTCGAGGAAATGGGACTGAACCTGAACCTTCTGGAGGATCAGGAGAGAGATCCGGCTCTTGGAAACGGCGGTCTTGGCCGTCTGGCAGCATGCTTTCTGGATTCTCTGGCTACTCTTGGATATCCGGCGTACGGCTGCGGTATCCGTTACAAGTACGGTATGTTCAAACAGCAGATCCGCGACGGTTATCAGGTAGAAGTACCGGATAACTGGCTGAAAAACGGCTATCCATTCGAGCTGAAACGTCCGGAGTATGCAAAAGAGGTAAAATTCGGCGGATATGTGGCGCAGGAGTACGATGAGGCTACCGGACGCGTAAACTTTGTGCAGAAGGATTACCAGTCTGTCAATGCAATTCCTTACGACATGCCGATCGTAGGATACGACAACGATGTTGTAAACACACTGACTATCTGGGATGCAGAGGCCATTCAGGACTTCTCACTGGATTCCTTTGACAAGGGTGATTACCACAAAGCCGTTGAGCAGGAAAACCTTGCAAAAACCATCGTAGAGGTTCTGTATCCGAACGACAATCATTACGAAGGAAAAGAGCTGCGTCTGAAACAGCAGTATTTCTTTATTTCTGCAAGTGTACAGAGAGCAGTTGCAAAATATAAAAAACAGCACGGTGATATCACGAAGCTGTATGAGAAGGTTACCTTCCAGCTGAATGATACCCACCCGACCGTAGCTGTTCCGGAGCTGATGCGAATCCTTATGGATGTGGAAGGCCTTGGCTGGGATGAGGCATGGGAGATTACGACAAAGACCTGTGCATACACAAACCATACGATTATGGCAGAGGCACTTGAAAAATGGCCGGTTGACCTGTTCTCCAGACTTCTTCCGCGTATCTATCAGATCGTAGAAGAGATCAACCGCCGCTTCCTGATCCAGGTAAGAGAGCAGTACCCGGGTGATGAAGAGAAAGTCCGCCAGATGGCAGTGATCTACGACGGACAGGTTCATATGGCTCGCCTGGCTATCGTAGGCGGATATTCTGTCAACGGTGTTGCAAAGCTTCATACCGAGATCCTGAAAAAACAGACCTTAAAAGACTTCTACGAAATGACTCCGGAGAAGTTCAACAATAAGACGAACGGTATCACACAGCGTCGTTTCCTGCTTCACGGAAATCCGCTCCTGGCTGACTGGGTAACTGAGTATGCCGGAAATGGCTGGATTACCGATCTTCCGAAGATCAAAAAGATTGCTGAGCTTGCAGATGATACACAGGCACAGAAGGAATTTATGGAGATTAAACACAAAAATAAAGTTCGCCTGGCAAAATACATCAAAGAGCATAACGGCATTGATGTAGATCCGAACTCTATTTTTGACGTTCAGGTAAAGCGTCTGCATGAGTACAAACGCCAGTTTATGAACATTCTTCATATTATGTACCTGTATGACCGTCTGAAAAAGAACCCGGATATGCCGTTTTACCCAAGAACCTTTATCTTTGGAGCGAAAGCTTCCGCAGGCTATGAGCGTGCAAAAGCAATCATCAAACTGATCAACTCCGTTGGGGATGTCGTAAATAACGATCCGACCATCAAAGGAAAGATCAAAGTCGTATTTATCGAGGATTATCGTGTCAGCAACGCAGAGCTGATCTTTGCAGCTGCCGATGTTTCCGAGCAGATTTCTACCGCAAGTAAAGAGGCTTCCGGTACCGGTAACATGAAGTTCATGCTGAACGGTGCCCTGACTCTTGGAACCATGGACGGTGCAAACGTAGAGATCGTTGAGGAAGTTGGAAAAGAGAACGCCTTCATCTTCGGACTTTCCGCAGATCAGGTTATCGAATATGAGAACAACTACACCTACGATCCGATGAGCTACTTCATCCACGATCAGGACATCCACAACGTAGTGATGGATCTGATCAGCGGAAGATACTCAAACGGCGACACCATGATGTTCCGTGATCTGTATGACTCCCTGCTCACACCGAAGAATGCTCCGCGCCCGGATATGTACTTTACCCTGGCAGACTTCAAGTCCTATGCGGCAGCACAGGAGCGTGTTGAGGATAAATACAGAAATACTTCTGCATGGGCAAGAAGCGCGATCCTGAATACCGCACACAGCGGCAAATTCACATCCGACCGTACCATCCAGCAGTATGTAGATGATATCTGGCATCTGGACAAGATTACTGTCAGAAAGTAATCGGAATCAAATATAAGTAGTTAGGGGACACCTGCTTTTCCGGGAAAAACCGGAGGGGCGGGTGTTCTTTTTTGATGCCCGCTGGAAGGATTTGCATCCCGAAAAATGCCTGCAAAACAGGCATTCTTTTGACATTCTACGGGGAGTGTGGTACACTGTTCGTGTCTATGAACTAAAACAATCTGAAATGTATTGAGGTGAAAAGATTGGATAAAGCTGAATATCAAAGCCGGCTGGAAGAGCTGAACAGTCTGGTAAAAAAAGAGGACTATGAGGGGGCACTTGCAGTTGTAGAAGCCGTTGACTGGCGGCGTGTCAAGAGTCTGCGCACGCTCGGCATGGTAGCGGATGTCTATGAGGCGAACAAACGATATCCGGAGGCGAAGAAGATTCTGCTGATGGCGTATGACCGTTCCTCCATCGGAAAGGGCATTCTGTATCGCCTGGTAGAGGTCTCCGTAAAAATGAAAGACTTTGATGAGGCGATTGACTTTTACAACGAGTTTGAAGCAGTCGCACGTCACGATAATTCCCGGTATCTGCTGAAATACAAGATTTTAAGAGGACAGAAAGCGCCGCTTGAGGAGCAGATTTCCCTTCTGGAGGAATACAAAGAGCGGGAATTTACCGAGAGATGGGCATATGAACTGGCAAACCTTTACAGCAAAGCCGGAGAGACGCAGAAATGCATCGATGCCTGTGATGAGCTGATCCTGTGGTTCAGCGAGGGCAAATATGTAACAAAGGCAATGGATCTGAAAATGAAGTACGAGCCGCTGTCACCGTCCCAGCAGATCAAATACGAGCATCGTTTTGACTACAAAAAGAATGAAGAGCCGTCCGAGGATCCGGAAGCACTTAAAGTGCGGTTAGCCGGAGAGAGCGGAGCCGGTGAAATGGCTGCGACGAAAGAGCCGGCAGAGACGCCGGAAGTAAAACCGGTAAACGGCGGTGTGATGAGCCAGTATGTGGCCGGTGAAGAAGAAAAAGAAGCCGGTTCGCCGTACGAAGCATATGAGAAAACACAGCAGGCCGAGGCAGATGCAGAGCAGGTGCAGGAGTACGAAGCACTGCAGCAGACAGAGGAGCCGATCGAGGAGATTCCGGAAGAGCAGGCGTATGCAGACAGCACGCCGACGTACCTTGGAAATACGATCGATCTTCACGCAGAGCTTGCAAAGAGCATCCGCGATGTCTTCTCCTTCCGCGGAAAGAAACAGGAAGAGACGGCAGTCGAGGAAGAGACAAGCGAAGAGCCGGTACAGTACGAAGTAAAAGATCTGGAGCCGGAGCAGCTTGATGTAAACGTAGAGGTATCCCCGGATGCCAACACGACGATCAAGACAAGACCGCGGCCAAAACCGAAGGAAAAAGCCGAGCCGGTAATGCCGAAAGCACCGAAGCCGGAGAAGAAATACGAAGAGCCGGACCTTGAAGCACTGTTCCAGGAGACCGCAGCAAACCTGTCGGAGGAAGTTGCGGAGGAAGAAGCAGAAGAGCCAGTGGAACCGGCAGCAGAAGCCGAAACCGCAGAGCAGCCGATGGATCCGGAGTCCGAGGCAGAGGCACGGGAAGCGGCAGAGGAGCCGCAGGCGGAAGCTGAGCCGGAAGAAGCAGCAGAACCGGCAGATGAAGCGGAAACCGAAGAGATCACAGAACCGGCGGATGAGGCTGAAACCGAAGAAGCTGCAGAGCCGATGGATGAAGCTGAGATCGAAGAGATTATAGAACCGGCAGCCGAGGCTGAAATCGAAGAAGCAGAAGTTACAGAACCAGCAGTGGAAGCTGAAACAGAAGCAGCCGAGAAGGCTCAGGCGGAAGCCGAAATTGAGGAAACCGTAGAACCGGCGGAGACGCCGTCCATGGATGCAACGGTTGTCATCCCGGATCTGAAACCGGCAGAGGAGACACGGCCGACCATCGATTTTAGTGAGCTTCAGGCAGCGCTGAACGCAGAAGTGCAGGAAGCTGAAAAAGCATCGGAAATCGAACTGCCGGACGAGCCGGAAACTGCGGAAGCAGAACCTGCTGATGAGCCGGAAAGCGAAACAGAGCCGGAAACCCCGGCCGAGACTGAGCCAGCCGATCCGTTTGAGCCGGCAGGAACCCAGCCGATCGAGATTACCCCGGAGGAAATCGAAATCGAAGTTCCGACCGAGCCAAAGCGTGAGCGCGTATCCGATGCGACGATCAACATGAGCATCGAAAAAACAACGGATGCCACCGTTCAGCTGATCCGCGACAACATTCCGGAAGGAACTGTTGCGAAATCGATTGAAGAGGTGCTCCGCGAGGAGACGCCGGAGGAGGCAAGACTCCGCATCCTGAACGACACCCAGCCGGATAAGCTGAGTGATGAGCAGAAAGCGCTGTTTACTTACTTTGCGAAAGTTCCAGGCATGGATATCCAGATTCTGGATGCAATGCATGGTGTTTATCATTACGCAGGCGACCGTACTTCCCGTCATGGAAACATTGCCATTATGGGCGGATACGGTACTGGAAAAACGAAGCTGTCGGAGGATCTCGTCCGTGCAATCTGTGCTGACTTAAAACTTCCGGCAACGAAGATGGCCCGTCTGGATGCATCTGTTCTGAACAAAAAGGACTGTGCGCAGATTGTTTCAAAGCTGGCGGGAGGTTTCCTCCTGATCGAGCGTGCCGGTCTGATGTACCCGGAGACGATCGAGAAGCTGTCGCAGGCAATGGATTTCCGTACCGACAGTCTGGTTCTGATCATCGAGGATGAGAAGGTCAGCATGAGAGGTCTTCTGCGGAATTACCCTGATTTTGCGAAGAAGTTTGAGACGGTCATTTCGATTCCTGTTTTCACGAACGACGAGCTGGTTACGTTTGCCCGCACGTATGCGCGTGAGAATGGATACAAGATGGACGAGATGGGTGTGCTTGCTCTGTATACACAGATTGGCAACAATCAGAAGGAGGGCGAGCCGATGACGATTTCACAGGTCAAAGATATGGTGGATCGTGCCATCGCCCATGCAGAAAAGGGAACCCGTAAATTCGGAAGACGCATGTCCAGAAAGCATACCGATGCGGACGACCGCGTGATTCTTTACGAGAAAGACTTTGAGTTCTAAATACATGGAGAATTTATGGAGAAAGTAAAACCGTGGCTCGGGGAGCCGCAGAATACAATAGCCGTACTGCAGAAGTACGGCTTTGTATTTCAGAAAAAGTATGGTCAGAATTTTCTGATCGATCCACATGTGCTGGATAAGATTGTAGCCGCTGCAGGTATCGGACCGGACGATTTTGTTGTGGAAATCGGACCTGGTATCGGTACGCTGACGCAGTATCTTGCGTATGCTGCGCGGAGTGTGTGTGCGGTGGAAATTGACAAGAATCTGATCCCGATTCTGGAGGATACGCTGTCGGATTATGATAATGTTGAGGTTATCAACAATGATGTTTTGAAGGTGGATCTGGCGGCGCTGGCGAAGGAGAAGAACAACGGACGGCCGATCAAGGTTGTGGCGAATCTTCCGTATTATATTACGACGCCGATTATTATGGGATTATTTGAGAATCATGTGCCGGTGGATTCGATTACGGTTATGGTTCAGAAGGAGGTTGCGGATCGGATGCAGACGGGGCCGGGATCGAAGGATTACGGGGCGCTGTCGCTGGCGGTGCAGTATTATGCGGAGCCGTATATTGTGGCGAATGTGCCGCCGAACTGTTTTATGCCGCGGCCGAAGGTTGGAAGTGCGGTGATCCGGTTGACGCGTCATGAGGTGATGCCGGTGGAGACGAAGGATGAGAAGTTGATGTTCTCCATTATTCGGGCGTCGTTTAATCAGAGACGGAAGACGCTGGCGAACGGACTGAAAAATTCGGAGCTGCTGCATTTTTCGAAAGAGGAGATTGAGGCTGCAATCACAGCCTGCGGCTGGCCGCTTACGATTCGTGGGGAGGCATTGAATTTACAGGAGTTTGCGCGGTTGACGGATGAATTGTGTAAATAGAGGGGACGCCTCGCCGCCGCTCGTCCGCCCTTGCGTGATGCGCATGGCAGCGGTGGAAAAGCGGGGGAAAAGGGCATGAAAAAAAGCACCGTTGGCGAAACAGTGCTTTCTTTCATTTTTATTTTTAAAGGAAGGAGAGCCGATTTTCTAATCGGCAATATGAAAAAGAAAATTGTGTAAATAATGTTGGCATTCATTATTTATGCTTTTAGTATACGGGTAAATTATGTTGAAAGCGTGTTCATGTTGTAAAAAAATCATGAACAAATTGTGACTATTCAGAGCCATGCGAAATTTCAGAACAAATTGCGAATCATGCTTGCATGAATGAGCACTTTTTTCTGAAATTTCATATGGCGAGAAGCCACATCAAGATGCAGCGCAGCGGAATCGAGATGGGGCTCTGAACAGGGACTTATTTCTGAGTTGTGTTCGCAATTCATGTTTCTATAGCAATCCCCGAAAATAATGCAAAAAATTCAGCACCGCAGAGCGTGAATTACTGCGTCACAGATTTTCGTCGTACCCCGGTACGCCTTCAAATCTGTTCCTTGCAATTCGCGCTCTGCAGCACTGCCTTTTTTGCATTATTTTCGGGTCTTGCTATAGGTTACAGGTCCAGCAGCTTAAAGGTGGAAATTCCGAGGAAGTTTCGGGAGCAGAGGCTGATTCCGCCCATGAGGACGGAGACATCCTGCAGGTGAGCCGGGAGGACGTGGAGGTACCAGCGGAGGCGGTTCTGGATTCCGGAGGTGATTTCGTCGATCAGACCCGGGATGTAGTTGGTGAAGGAGCTGTTGATGACGATGACGTCCGGGTTGAAGGTGTGGAGAACCGTGTTCAGGCTGATTCCGATGTAGTGGGTGAAATCCTGCATTACTTTGCGGGCGTTGGGGCTGCCTTCCTGGTAATACTGGATGAAGCGTTCGACGGAGACGTTTTCTAGGCCTTCAGCGGCGGCGAAATCGTTCAGGACGGCGGCTTCGGAGATGTACTGTTCGAGGCAGCCGTGGTTGCCGCAGGGGCAGGGCCGGCCATCGGGGAAGAGGATGGTGTGGCCGAATTCGCCGGCGTAGCCGTTCTGGCCGGTGTAGAGTTCGCCGTCAATGAGGATTCCCATGCCGACGCCTTCGTGGATGTTCAGGAAGATCATATTTTTAAAGTGCTCTGCGCAGGCGGCTTCGCCGATGACGGAGAGGTTGGCTTCGTTTTCTACGATGACAGGGACCTGAAATTCTTCTTCGAGGTAGTTTTTCAGGTTGGAGTGTTTCAGATCGTAGTAGGGTGTGAATAAAACGAGGTCGTCGCAGACGACGCCGTAGATTCCGATGGAGATTCCGACGAGGCCGCACGGTGTCTTGGGGAGGTCGGATTTGGTTTTGTGGAGGAGGGAAATCAGGTATTCCTCCAGGGAGAGGGATGGATCAATCGGGTATTCTTTTACAGTACATGATTTTCCCTTCAGATCTCCGGTGAGAATGGTGATCTTTTTTACGCCGAGATCGACGGCGATGATGGAACCGCAGCGATTATTAAAAGTAAGCAGAATCGGTTTTCGACCCATGGAAGTTTTTTCGGCACTGCCGAGTTCTATGACGAGCTGGCGGTCGAGCAGTTCCTGGACGATGGTGGATACAGTTGCTTTTGTCAGATGCAGCATTTTCGCCAGATCTGCGCGGGAAAGCGGCGGATGGTTGGCGATTGCCTCGAGAACCAGGGCGCGGTTCATGTCTCGTATATATTCCTGATTTCCGGTACTCATAAAAAATCCTCCATTCTGCCGCATTGGCTGTACATCAATCTTAACATAAATGAGAGAGAAATGACAGGGAAAATCGGGGATGGGCAATACGAATAGAAAAATTAACGGAGAAAAACGATTTCTAGACAGAGTAGAGAGTAAGGGACAGAATTAGAAATAAAATATGTGATAAATACACAAAGAAAGTATAAAATAATTCTAAAAAATGTACAGATTCACAGAAGATTCACTGCGCGTTCATAATCTGTTCATAATTAATTGGTATAGTTATCTCAGTTCCAAAGGAACAGCGTGTATGCAATCACTACACAATTAAGATTTTTTCATAATAATAGCCCAGGCGCCGAGAGGTTCCTGGGCACTCCTCGTTTTTGGGGAATTTTTGATCTTGGGACAGACAGAAATCTGTGTAGACAGGGTAGTGATCTTTTTCTTGACTTTTGCGAGAAGCAGCCTTATAGTATAAATATAATAACAATTACTGTTATCGAAAGATACGAAAGGAAAAAACTATGTCAACACTCAAGTATAGCAGACAAAGAGAAAGCATCAAAGTCTGCCTTCAGGGGCGAAAGGATCACCCGACCGCAGATATGCTCTATACCGATGTACGGAAAGAATTTCCCAATATCAGTCTTGGCACAGTATACCGGAACCTGTCTCTTCTTTCTGAATTAGGAGAGATCAAGCGTCTTACAACAGGAGATGGCCCGGACCGGTTCGATGGAGATACTTCCACGCATCACCATTTCATTTGCAGAAAATGTCACTGCGTGACAGACCTTACAATGCGTGACATCAGCGAAATCAAGAACGTAGCAGCGGAAAATTTCAGAGGTACGATCGAAGATTACTCTGTGAATTTTTACGGCATCTGCGAGAACTGCAAAAATCACCCGGGGAACGTATAGCATCCCCAGGAAGAAAGAAAAAATTAAAAATAGGCATTGACAAAAAGGGAAGCTTATGCTAAAGTAATATCAGTAACAGTTACTAATATTAAAAATAAAAAACTGTTATAAAACACAAAATTGGAAATCATAAAATTAAATACACAACAAAAAGAAAGGAAAGAAAGACTATGAAAAAATTTGTATGCAGCGTATGTGGATATGTTTATGAAGGAGCAGAAGCACCGGAAGTCTGTCCGATCTGTAAAGCACCGAAAGAGAAATTTATCGAGCAGGGCGAGGATCTGACCTGGGCAGCAGAGCATGTAGTTGGCGTAGCATCCGATGTTCCGGAAGATATCAAAAAAGACCTGAGAGCCAATTTCGAGGGTGAGTGCTCCGAGGTTGGTATGTACCTGGCAATGTCCAGAGTAGCATTCCGCGAGGGATATCCGGAAGTAGGTCTGTACTATGAAAAAGCAGCTTACGAAGAGGCAGAGCACGCAGCAAAATTCGCAGAGCTTCTCGGCGAAGTCGTAACCGACAGCACCAAGAAAAACCTGCAGATGCGTGTAGAAGCAGAGAACGGAGCAACCGCTGGCAAAACAGATCTTGCAAAACGTGCCAAAGCCCTGAATCTTGATGCAATCCATGACACCGTGCATGAGATGGCAAGAGACGAAGCTAGACACGGAAAAGCATTCGCTGGTCTGCTGGCTAGATATTTCGGTAAATAATCAGGAAACCTTTTTGGGGGGCGGAATAAAATCTGCCCTCCTTTTTCCGTTGTTTACAAATGAACATAGAAAGAAAAAGCGAGGTTTTCACCATGGAAAAACAGACAGGCTGTGTCCACATCTACTGTGGGGATGGAAAAGGAAAGACGACTTGTGGTATGGGACTCTGCACGCGTGCGGCAGGGTATGGATACCGTGTTTTGATTTATCAGTTTATGAAAGATAACAGCACGAGCGAGCGGAAGGTGCTCTTACTGTCGCCGAATGTGACGTTTGTGCCGGGGCAGGACAAGATAAAGTTTTCGTTTCTGATGACACCGGAGGAGAAGGCAGAGCAGAAACGGTATTATGAAGAGCAGTTTCAGAAAGTGACAGAAAAAGCAGTTCAGGAAGAATACGATGTACTGTTTCTGGACGAGCTGGTTTATACGATTGGAAGCAAACTGTTTGATGAGCAGCTCCTTCTGGATTTCCTGGATCACAAGCCGGAGAAGCTGGAAGTGATTCTGACCGGGCAGGGACCGTCGGAGGCGCTGATTGAGCGGGCGGATTATGTTTCGGAGCTGAAAAAAATCAAGCATCCGTTTGACAAGGGTCTTGCGGCAAGAGATGGAATCGAGCGGTAACGCTGAAAAAACAAGAAAAAAGATACTGTTTTGCGGGGAAGATGATTCCATGCAGAACAGTATCTTTTTTCTTGTTTTTGCGGGCAATGAACCAAAATCTGTGATGGAACAAGTTTTTGGTGATTGCCGCGATAACCTGAGAAGTATCTGGAAGCCGCTGTAAGACAGAAAATAACGTTATTATTTCGCACCGCGATCCGCAATCATCTTCGTAGATTTCTTCACGCAGTACAGACATGTCGGTGCGATATAGCAGCAGGCGGCGAGCCATGCAGCCTGGTCCGCAAAGCAGATTGCGGTGAAGCCAAACGCACCGACAAATCCCAGGCAGACAATTGTTCGTGCCAGCATCTCCATTACGCCGGAGAAAACGGCTCTTCCCGAGTAACCAAGTCCCTGCGTTACCATACGGCAGACATTCAAAATACCAAGCATCCAGTAGAAAAATCCGAGGCAGCGCAGATATTTTGCAGAAGCGTTGATTGCTTCAAAAGCAGAGCTGACAATAAAGAGCTTTGTCAGCGGCAGTCCGAACAGAATCATGATGACACCCGCAAACGCACCATAGCCGACACCGACAAGCACACCCTGGCGGAGTCCCTGATGGATTCGCTTTGCCTGGCCTGCTCCGAGATTCTGACTGCAGAAAACGGAAGCCGCGGTACTGATCGCATCAAACGGGCACATCATAAACTGTTTGATTTTCATAGCAGCTGTGAACGCCGAAACATAAACACTGCCAAGTCCATTATTCGCTGACTGCATTACCATACTGCCGATCGCCGTGATCGAAAACTGCAGTCCCGTCGGAATGCCCATTGCGAGGAGTTCCTGCGCGGCATCCTTTCGCAGAATGCGGTTTTCCTTTGTCGGAAGCAGGAGCTTTACCTTACGGGAAATAAAAAACAGACATAAGAGTCCGCTGATCGCCTGGGCGGAAATCGTTGCAATCGCCGCGCCTGCGCATCCCAGATGCAGAATGATAATACAGAACAGATCAAGGAAAATATTCAGGATTGCCGAAAATGCCAGAAACAGAAACGGCGTGCGGCTGTCCCCGACGGCACGCAGGATGCTGGAAAGATAATTGTACAGAATCGAAAACGGAATCCCGAGGAAAATCACAAGCTGATATGCGTAAGCATCCGCGAAAATATCGGATGGAACCGACAGCAGGTGCAGAATCGGTGCACAGAGTAAACTGCAGAGTGTGGTCAGAATGGCCGCAATCAGGACAGCAAGTGCAGCACCATTAAAAATATAATCGCGCATTTTATCAAGCTTTCCGGCACCGAAATACTTTGCAACCGGAACACTGAATCCCGTGCAACTTCCCATACAGAAGCCGAGCACCAGAAACTGTACACTGCTGCTTGCACCGACGCTGGCGAGCGCCTCCGGGCCAAGCGTCTGGCCGACGATCGCCGCATCAATGATGTTATACGTCTGCTGCAGCAGATTTCCAATGAGAAGCGGAAAGGCAAACTGAAGCATCAGCTTTATCGGATTTCCCTTCACCATAGATGTTGCCATAAAAAACGCCTCCCCTGCTTAATATGCACGTGAATTATAAACGAGTGCCGTCTTATTCAGGTTCTGGATCATGAAATAGTCGGCAACGAGCTGGCCGATGCCGCCGGTCAGGTAGCCAAGCAGCGTCCACAGAAGAATGGCGGAACCGTTTTCCTCAATCATCACACCGTAGCGGTCGTAGGATTCGCGGTACATACGGTTTGCCTGTTTGTAGCGCCAGTAAACGCCGTAAATTCCACAGGTAACCCAGGACAGAAGCAGCACGATAATGTAGTTTGGGCTGTCTTCGCCGTCACCGTAAAAGATGGTGTTCAGGTCTTCCACATAAACATACCAGAAGTAGATCGAGTAGAGTCCGCAGGTGACAATCGAAAGCAGAAGATAGACCCAGAAACTGCGGTTGTCCTTTACGTTCATTTGTAAATACCCCCTTTATTAAAAGATGATAACTCATACATCGTTTTCGAAATAACGATGTACGAGTCAGAGAATTCAGAGCCCCATCCGGATTTCAATGCATCGTATTTGGATGTGGCTTTTTGCCATATGCAATTGCATGAAAAAGTGTTCCTTCATGCAAGCGTGATTTACACATTCCTCTGCAATTTCGCATGTCTCTGAATATCAGCTACAAGATATTGTAGCACGCGGCCGCGAGAAGGGTCAAGAAAAAGGAGAGGATCGTGATGAGAAATACGCCAGGCATAAACGGAAAGGAGCAGCACGACAAGCACCGTAATGATCCCTTTTTTAAAACGCCGAAGTCCCGCCGTCTGTTCCGGCCCGAAGAAGAGCCAGACACCTGCGGGCAGCACGGCATAGACAAGCGGATGCATCCGAAACGCCGCCTGAAAATGACCCGAGAGCAGAAGCAGTACCGCACGGCTCATCCCGCAGCCCGGGCAGGAAATGCCGGTGGAAAACCAGATCGGACAGCCGATGCCTGTGAGGGTGATGAAGGCGACGTAAACGCCGAGGAGCAGGCAGAAGAAAAAGAAATCGCGGCAGCGTTTCTTCAGAAAAGAAAGATACGCGCTGCCGCGGCCGGGATCACGTTTCATGGAGTTTGGTGACGGCGTATTCATACAAAGCCTCCTTGCGTTCACTGTCGGTCGTGAGAAAATGCGAGTACAGAACGTCGATCATAACGAGAATCGGGAACTGCGGAGAGATCGCGCCGCCGTTCTTCAGATGCTCCTTGACTGCCAGCAGCAGCACCTCATCGCAGAAGGCATCGTAATCGCTCGAACTGCGGGAGGTAAAGAGAATCGTCGAGGCCCCCTTTTCCTTTGCAGCGCCGAGTGCCCGCAGCACCTCCGGCGTCCGTCCGCTGACGGTGATGCCGATCGCCGCACAGCTCTCATCAAGCAGAACCGCGTTCATTTTCATGATGTGAATATCGGTAATTGCTTCAATATCCACGCCCGCAAGCATAAACCGCAGCTTCATCTCCTGCGCAGAAAGTCCCGAGCTTCCCAGACCGTAAACATACACCCGACGCTTCGAAGCGAGAATATGGCAGATGCGGTCAATCTGCGCGCGGTCGGCGAGCGAGTAGCTTTTATTCAGCAGCTCCTGATACGTATTCAGCACCTGTTTGATGTGATCGTCCGTGCCAGGCAGTGCGGCGTTTAGACCTTCCTGGTAACGGTAGACAAATTCGCGGTAGCCCGTGTAGCCGCATTTTTTCGCAAAGCGGGAGAGCGAAGCCTCCGAAACATAGAGCAGTTCCGAAACGTGGCGCGCGGACAGATCTGACTCGTCGGTATTATGAATAAAAAAATCTGCTACCGTCCGTTCCAGGGGAGTGAACGAGGGATAGACAGACTCAATGACAGGAATAATCGATTTTTCAAAGTGTTCCATGGAACGTAAGTCCTCCTGGTATCTGTAAATATCTGAAAAAAATTCAGATCAGTTCTTGCTTTATTGTATCACAGGCAGAGTGGTGAATCAACTTTCAATTGTGTGTGAATTGCACGGGAAAGCGGGCGGAAAAATGGAAAGAACTTTAATGACGTGAAAGTAATTTCTAAAATATAAAAATAGTTGAAAATAAAATCAACATAAATTATAATCAGAACAGATCAAAGAAAGAAGGCAAGACAATGATTATCAAAAACGGACGTGTATTTCAGGAAGACGGAACGTTTGCGGAAAAAGATCTTTATATAGAAGGAAAACGTTTCGTTTCCACAAAAGAAGAAGTGATCGATCAGGAAGTGATCGATGCGAAAGGCATGATGGTTCTGCCGGGACTGGTTGACGTACACAGCCACGGCGCTGCCGGACATGATTTTTCAGACGGAGACGTGGAAGGTTTAAAAGAGATCCTGCGCTACGAGAAAGCGCACGGCATCACCTCTTACTGCCCGACATCCATGACACTGCCAAAAGACGATCTGCTGAAAATCTTCGGAACCATCGAAGCAATCAAAGATGAGCCGGAAGCAGAAGTGATCGCCGGCGTCAACATGGAAGGACCGTTCATCGATCCGATCAAAAAAGGCGCACAGGCAGAGGAGAACATCGTGGCTCCGAACGCTGAGTTCTTCCGCGCATGCAATGCGGCGAGCGGCGGAAAAATCCGTCTCGTAACCCTGGCCCCGAATATGCCTGGCTCACTGGAATTTATCAAAGAGGTTTCCGATGAAGTCATGGTTTCCATCGGCCATACGACAGCAGATTATGACACCGCGCTGGCTGCCATGAAAGCAGGAGCACACCATGTCACCCATCTGTACAACGCCATGCCGCCGTTCGCACACCGTAACCCTGGTGTCATCGGCGCCGCATTCGACGATCCGGAGTGCCGCATGGAGCTGATCTGTGACGGCTATCACATTCACGGTGCGGTTGTCCGCGCGACCTTCTCCATGATGGGAAGTGAGCGCATGGTTCTCATCAGCGATTCCATGATGGCAACGGGAATGCCGAACGGAACGTATTCTCTCGGGGGACAGGCTGTCTGGATGAAAGACGGAAAAGCAACACTGACTGACGGCGAGACGATCGCGGGTTCCGCTACGAACCTGTACGACTGCATGAGAAAAGCAGTTTCGTTTGATATTCCGCTGGCAGATGCCATTTTTGCGGCAACAAGAAATCCGGCACAGAGCATCGGTATCTACGATGAAGTAGGATCCATTGCACCGGGCAAAAAAGCGCATGTACTTCTGGTGGACGACGAACTGAACCTGAAACAGGTTATTATGTAATTTATTATATAGAAGAAATTTGGAGGAAAAACAAATGTTATTAATTGAAGCAAAAGATTACAATGATATGAGCAGAAAAGCAGCAAATATCATCTCCGCGCAGGTGATCATGAAACCACACGCAGTGCTCGGCCTTGCAACCGGATCTACCCCGGTCGGCGCTTACAAACAGCTCGTTGAGTGGTACAACAAAGGCGACCTTGATTTCGCAAATGTCACCAGCGTAAACCTGGACGAGTACAAAGGACTCTCTCCGGAGAATGATCAGAGCTATCGTTACTTCATGAACACCAACCTGTTCAATCATGTCAACATCAACAAAGAGCGCACCTTCGTTCCGAACGGACTGGAGCCGGACAGCGAAAAAGCATGTGCAGCATACAACGAAACCATCCGCAGCGTCGGCGGCATTGACCTGCAGCTTCTTGGACTTGGAAACAACGGCCACATCGGATTCAACGAGCCGGGCGCAGCATTCGAGAAAGAGACACACTGCGTTGACCTGACCGAGAGCACCATTCAGGCAAATAAACGTTTCTTTGAAAAAGTAGAGGATGTTCCGACCCAGGCATACACCATGGGAATCAAGAACATCATGCAGGCAAGAAAAGTTCTGCTGATCGTCAGCGGCGAAGGAAAAGCAGAGATCCTCGACAAAGTTCTGTACGGACCGGTTACTCCGCAGGTTCCGGCTTCCATCCTGCAGCTTCACAACGATCTGACAGTTGTAGCAGATGAAGCAGCAATGTCTGTGATCAAAGCAAACCACAGATAATTGTTACGATGAATGAAAGGTCCGCCGAATGGGGAGAATATGAAAAAATCCCCGTACGGCGGGCTTTTTTGCGGTTTACAAATTGATGTAAATGTGTTAGCATAAAACCAGTGCATAAAAACAAAACACAGTGACGAAGAGAGTACATCTGCATGTGCGAATTTACAGAGAACACCCCCGAAAACCATTCCGGTTTTGCAGGCTGAGAGGGGAGGAGGAGCGGCAGATCGAACATGGCTTCCGAGAGGCGCACCGAACCGTGAGAACAACAACCTGAAACGGTAAGGCTGCGACAGGTTCCGCCTGTTACAGCGGAGAGGTATAGCACATGTACCTGCAGAGGTTTCTGCCGTGAGGCAGGGACGAAAAGAAGTGGTATCACGGGTAAACAAACCTGTCTTCTTCCGACTACAAGAGAGCGGAATAAGGCAGTTTTTTTATTTGAAAGGAGAAATGAAAGCAATGGAAAAAATCAGACCGAAATATTATATCACCACGGCGATTGCCTACACATCCGGCAAGCCGCACATCGGAAACACCTACGAGGTCGTACTCGCGGACAGCATCGCCCGCTTCAAACGTCAGCAGGGCTACGATGTATTCTTCCAGACCGGAACCGATGAGCATGGCCAGAAGATCGAGCTGAAAGCAGAAGAGGCAGGTATCACGCCAAAAGAATTCGTAGACAACGTATCCACCGAGATCAAGAGAATCTGGGATCTGATGAATACGTCCTACGACAAATTCATCCGTACCACCGACGCCGATCACGAGGCACAGGTACAGAAAATCTTCAAAAAACTGTACGATCAGGGAGATATCTACAAAGGATATTATGAAGGTCTTTACTGTACACCGTGTGAATCCTTCTTCACCGAGTCCCAGCTTGTAGACGGAAAATGCCCGGACTGCGGACGCCCGGTTACCCCGGCAAAAGAAGAGGCATATTTCTTCAAAATGAGCAAATATGCACCGAGACTGATCGATTATATCAACACCCATCCGGAGTTCATCCAGCCGGTTTCCAGAAAGAACGAGATGATGAACAACTTCCTTCTTCCGGGACTGCAGGATCTCTGTGTATCCAGAACTTCCTTCACCTGGGGAATCCCGGTATCCTTCGATCCGAAGCACGTTACCTACGTATGGCTGGACGCACTGACCAACTACATCACCGGAATCGGTTATGACTGTGATGGAAACAGCTCCGAGCAGTTTAACAAGCTGTGGCCGGCAGACCTGCATCTGATCGGAAAAGACATCATCCGTTTCCATACCATTTACTGGCCGATCTTCCTGATGGCACTCGATCTGCCGCTTCCGAAACAGGTATTTGGTCATCCGTGGCTGCTGCAGGGCGACGGCAAGATGAGTAAATCCAAAGGAAACGTGATCTACGCAGACGATCTGGTAGACCTGTTCGGCGTAGACGCTGTCCGCTACTTCGTTCTGCACGAGATGCCGTTTGAGAACGACGGTGTCATTACCTGGGAGCTGCTGGTTGAGCGTATGAATTCCGACCTTGCCAATACTCTTGGAAACCTGGTAAACCGTACCATCTCCATGAGCAACAAATACTTCGGCGGCGTTGTGACAAAGACCGGCGCAGCAGAAGAGGTGGATAATGATCTGAAAGCAGTCGTTACCGCAACAAAAGCAAAAGTTGCTGCAAAGATGGAAGAGTTGCGTGTGGCAGATGCGATGACCGAAATCTTTGGTCTGTTCAAACGCTGCAACAAATACATTGACGAGACGATGCCGTGGGCATTGGCAAAAGACGAGGCAAAGAAAGACCGTCTGGAAGAGGTTCTGTACAACCTGGTAGAGAGCATCACCATCGGCGCATGCCTGCTCGAGTCTTTCATGCCGGAGACCACCGAGAAGATCCTGGCTCAGTTGAATGCAGAGAAACGCAGCTACGAAGAGCTGGATCAGTTCGGACTGTATGTATCCGGCAATAAAGTAACCGATCAGCCGCAGATCCTGTTCCAGAGACTCGATGTCAAAGAGGTTATGGAAAAAGTAGAAGTGATCCAGGCAAAACAGAAAGCTGCCATGGCTGCCGCATCCGGAGAAGAAGAAAAAGAAGAGGAGGCAGTGATCGACCTTGAGCCGAAGGAGGAAATTACCTTCGAAGATTTCGGAAAAATGCAGTTCCAGGTAGGTGAAATTATCTCCTGCGAGCCAGTGAAGAAATCGAAAAAACTCCTCTGCTTCCAGGTTAAAGTCGGAAGCCAGACAAGACAGATCGTCTCCGGAATCAAAGCATATTACAAACCGGAAGATACCATCGGAATGAAGGTTATGGTCCTGACCAACCTGAAACCGGCCAAACTGGCAGGAATGATGTCCGAAGGAATGCTGCTCTGCGCCGAGGACGCCGAAGGCAACGTATGCCTCATGACCCCGGAAAAAGCAATGCCGGCGGGTGCGGAGATCTGCTAGAGCGGAAAATAGAATAGAATGAAAGTTGAAATCCCTTTCCATGCGTGATGTGTGGGGAGGGATTTTTGGTGTTTAAAAAAGTTAAGGAAAACGTCATGCAAAGATTCTGACTTTTGCTATATAATGAAGAAAAGTTGCAATGAATTTAAATTAAAAGTTGAAATATCTGCAGATTTGCAAAAAGGAGGATGCTTATCCAATGCGTCTTATATCCCCATAGCTAAAGCAAGGGGTTTTACGACGCATTGGATAAAATTTTTCTATTTATTGTTTTTGTACGCCTTTAGGAGTATAATTTGAAGCAGAGGTGGTAAAATGAAAAAAACAGTTTATCATGGTTCGGATCATATTATTGAACGGCCGAAATATGGTTATGGAAAAATTTATAATGATTATGGTGTTGGATTTTACTGTACAGAAAACCAAAATATGGCCAAAGAATGGGGTGTCAGTGCGGATAAAAATGGTTACGCAAATAGATATGAGATTGAATGTGATGGATTGAAAGTTCTCAATTTGAATATGCGCGACTATACAATGCTCCATTGGCTTACGATTTTGTTGGAAAATCGAGAATTTGATGCATCCACACCGTTGGCGGCAGAAGCAAAAGAATATTTGCTACAAAATTTTCATCTTGATTATGAAAAGGCAGATATTATCATTGGATATCGTGCTGACGACAGCTATTTTTCTTTTGCAGCGGATTTTATTAATGGTGCAATTTCTTACCGTCAGTTGAGTAATGCAATGCGTCTGGGAAAACTGGGACAGCAGTTTGTTTTAAAAAGCAGAAGAGCATTTGAACGTTTGGAATTTACAGGGTATGAGATTGCAAGTGTGCAGGAATGGTATAAGAGGAAAGCATCCCGTGATCATATGGCGCGTCGGCAATATTTTGATCTGGAACGAAACCGCCGTCAGCGGGGTGATTTATATATCACCACAATTTTAGATGAGGAGATGAAACCAGATGATCCACGCTTACGATAAATTATATCTTTCTGTTGCACAAAAAAATCTTGCCTGCATGCTGGATTATATGGTCAATGATTTAAAACGGCCGTTGGAAACTGTATGGCAGTGGTTTTGTATGAGTAATACAGCGTCACGGTTTGAACGAGGTGACTGTTCTGTGGTAGCGGGAATGTCGGGAGTTGAAATTGCATATGAAGTATTACAGGAAGCAGGGGAACCAAAGCCGGAACAAGCCCCCTCTTATTCTTACGATCGCAGCCCTGAATATTGGACAGGCTGGGCGTTGGCCTATTATCAGTGGAGTACCAGTTTGTCTTTTGCGGAAATAAACCAGGCTATTCCTGTAACTGAAGTGCGAATGCTCTACACGCCATATCATGAAATGGATGTTCGTCAGTTTGTAGATAAAATGAATGAATTATATCGTGAAGCAAAACCGGAGACAAACTTGAAAGAATTGCGTACTTTTGCAAATCTAAGTCAGAGTGAACTGGCACAGCAGGCAGGTGTTTCGGTTCGGACCATTCAGCAGTATGAACAGCGAAGAAAGGATATTAACAAGGCGCAGACAGAGACCTTGTTGAAGATTGCGCGGGCATTAGTATGTACGGTAGAAGATCTGGTGGAGAAAGTTCCAACTTGATAAAATGAATAAAAAGTTTTTTGTTCAAAGTTTCAGAAAACGTCATAAACTTTTCCCCTACGCAAGGTTATATCTTCAGCCCCGGGAGGCCGCTGGGAGAGAGCTTAAGCAAAACTCGATTATCAGAACAAGCGAACTAATTGAACATAGACGCTCCCCTTGCGTTATAGATACTGGGGAGCGTTTTTGAATAGCGGTAGAGAATTTCTATAAGGGATGTTGTTGCTTTTTCTTTGATTTAAATCGAATGCATAAGAAAAATGTAAGAAAATTTTCACCAAACGTCATAGATTTTCAGAAGAATGTATGGTAGTATAGGGCTAACAAAAAAAGTATGTGAAAAAAATAACAAAGTGGAAAGGAGATGCAGGTGTATGAATAAAAAATTAGCAGGTATTTTTGCAATGTGTGCTCTGTTGCTGACTGGATGTCAGGGAGCGAAAGAGAGCAGCAAGGAAATTACGCCGCCGGATACCAGATGGGGAAAAACAGTGGATGAAGTGCTTGCCGACTGGAATTTAGATCGGGCTCAGGTGGAAATTTTCTCTGAGACCGAAAGTGCAGCCGCGATCGCAGTAGATACAGAAGCCACTGTTTTCGGCGAGCAAACTTCCAGAGTCATGTTTCAGTTTATCAACCTCGATCAGACCGGAGCGACGGGAAAACCGGTATTGTGCGAAGTAGACATCACCTACCCGGATGATGCCGATATGGATACCGTGAAAAAAGAAATGGAAAAATCCTACGGAAGTTCCAAAGACTCCATTACCCGCTACGAGCTGTACCAGTCGCTGGGCGACGATCAGCTCCCGGAATACACTTACAAAAAAGCAGATCAGCTTGCCGTCTGGTCCGGCGAGAGCCTGAAAGATGCGATTCCTCCCGATAAGAGCACCGAATACGAAACGGCCTGGGAAGCATACCAGCCTGGCCTTACCGCCGACAACTGGGAGAGCTACACCGAACAGGCAAGCATGGCAACCGCCGTATGCGCATCCGGCGCAGAAGCATTTCCAATGTTTGAAAAAAACGGTGTCAGCCTCGAAGCTTATCCGGGACTGGTATATGAGCAGGTGAAAAAGTAATATGAAATAAGAAAGTCATAAACTCCCGGCAGTGCCGGGAGTTTTTCCGTGCATAGGGAGAAGGAAAAGAGTGTATCTTGGGAAAATTCATGATATACTGAAAGTAGAAATTTCAGCTTTCGAACGATTACCCCAGAGCATGTTTTGGAAGAGAGGTGATTCCTTTGAAACGTATGAAAAAGAGAAAAATCGCTGTATTAGCTGGATTAATCCTCTGCGTGACAGCAGGGCTTCTGGTAAAACGAATGACGGCAATGCATACGCAGAAAGAAAATCCCATCGGTCCCGAGCGAGGTACGACAGACGTTTTCCTGACAGCAACAGATTTTATTTCAGAAAAATCGGATCAGGCGCTGCTGCAGGAAATCGAAACTTTTGATACGGACAAAGTGGCGATGATTTACATCTATATCCCCGAAGATACCGGAGGCGGAATGTCTTTTTCGATTACGCGCGAAGATCACCCGGAGGAGATCGAGGAAATTCTCTCGAACCTTTACGGAGAAAAAATTTCCTGCCGGAAGCCTAAACAGGCATTCAACATGACAGAGCGGATTTTATATGATTATAACTGGTATTTCCTGATTTACGATAATGAAATGAAACAGATGGCGCTTGTATTTTTATATTCCGATGATGTGATTGTATACAATGGTCATGTGCTTCAGACAGCAGAGCCGTATGATGAAAATATCCGCCCGTGCATTTTGAGACTGAAAGAAGAGAATCAGGAAAAACTGAAAAGCGGAGAGGCAACGCGAAGAAGGGCTGCGATTCCGTAAGAAAAGAAACGGAGAACATGGTGGAAAACTCGCGTGCGAAGCTGGAGAAGAAGCACCTCGACATGATTGCGGCAAACAACCTGAAGACGGAGGACGCCGGCTTCGGTGTGGCGACGAATGTGGTGACGCTGATCACGAAGGACGGCATCAAGGAGCTTCCGCTGATGGGAAAAGACGAAGTGGCTGGCTGCCTGCTGGACGAGATTGCGGCACGGCGGTGATTTTATCGGAATCCGGCATGTTTTTTCGTTTCCTGGTTGACGCGGGAAAAATGAATGCGTTATAATAAGCACAGGCGCAGCGGCGCACTTTACTTTTACGAAAACAACGAACGATAGGATAGATAAACGTGGAAACGGAAACAGGGGAAGGCTATGCAGAGCTTTCTTCCGTTTCTGTTTCGTTTTTTTAAGGAGAAATTCGGATATGATATTTGAAACACATGCACATTATGACGATGAGAAATTTGATGAAGACCGCGCAGAGCTGCTTTCCTCGATGCAGGAAAACGGGATCGGGCGTATCATCAATGTCTCGGCAAATCTGGAATCACTGGAAAATACAAGAAAACTGATGGAAGCGTATCCGTTCATCTACGGCGCGTTCGGCCTTCACCCGGATGAGGTGGGCGATCTGAACGAGGACGTGATGGCGCGGATGCGGGAACTCTGCCGCATGGAAAAGGCGGTCGCGGTCGGTGAGATTGGCCTTGACTATTACTGGGACAAGGAGAATCACGAGAAGCAGGAATACTGGTTCCGCCGTCAGATTGCGCTTGCTCGGGAAGAAAAACTTCCGATGATTATTCACAGCAGGGAGGCGGCGGCCGATACACTCCGCGTCATGAAAGAGGAAAAATCGGAGGAGATCGGCGGCGTCATTCATTGTTTTTCCTACTCTGTGGAGATGGCAGAGGAATACCTGAAAATGGGATTTTATCTTGGCATTGGCGGCGTGGTGACGTTCAAAAATGCGAAGAAGATCAAAGAAGTGGTTCAGATGGCTCCGATGGAGCGCATTCTGCTGGAAACAGACAGTCCGTATCTGGCACCGGTTCCGTACCGGGGAAAACGAAATTCTTCTCTGTATCTGCCGTACGTGGTGCAGGAGATCGCAGAACTCAAGGGAATTTCGGAAGAAGAAGTCATTGAGACAACAGAGAAAAATGCGGTCAGACTGTTTCGAGCAGAGGAATAGGAAGCGATACCAGAGGTGTTTCTTCTGTTTTATTTGTTCGGATCAATTCCGTCTGGCCGGACAAATTGAATAGGAGAAAGCGAAAATGGTTGATAAAACAATGATGGGCGACAAATGCGCCGAGCTGGTGCGCGCCGCGATGATCGGTGCGCTCGCAGTGACACTGGGAAACCCGACAGCCGTTTATGCAGCAGAAGAGGAAACGGCCGATCCGGGACAGATTGGAATTGAGATTGCAGGGGAAGCAGCCGTTGGGGCTGCTTCTTTTTGCGTGGAGGAAGATGCGGCGGAGGAGGCACCTGCGGAAGCGGAAGAGGTGACAGAACCGGAAGGTACGCAGAATGATGAGATGGAAGAGGAAAGTGGATCCGAGGGAAAAGAAGATGAGACAGTCCCGGAGGAACCGGAACCGCAGGAGCCTGACGGCGGAGAGAATGCAGGAATGACGGAACCGGGAAAAACGGGCGAGACAGAGCCAGAGGGGCCGGAAAATGCAGAACCGGGAGAGGCAGGCGAGACAGAGCCAGAGGAGCCGGAAAATCCAGAACCGGGAGATCAGGGAGACATGCCGGAAACACCGGGAAACAGCGAAATGGATGGACCGTGGCCGGGCGAAGGGGAAGATATTTCCAACGATCCATGGCCGGGGCAGGAAGAAATCGGCGGCGGAGATGGGGAGCAGATGGAACCGCCGGAGGAAGAAAACGGATCTGCAGGAAGTGATGATGCAACTGGTGGGGACAAGACGGCAGAAGTCTCTTCGGATTCTGATTTATCACAGTCTGCGGAACCGCCAGCCGCCGAGGCTGAGCCCGTCTTTTCGGCAGAGCAGGAAGCTGAGCGCACGCGGGAAAGCTACAGTGAGTGGCAGGCGGCAGAAGCTGAAAAAGTCACGATTTCCCGTATGCCGTGGCTGTTTCATACGGTTGAAAAAACATATGCTATCGCCGATGTGAATTCCTGGCTTCACGTCCGCGAAGGAAAAGGCACAAATCAGAAAATCGTCGGAATCCTGCCGAAGGGAAGCCTCTGTTATATTTTAGCGGATGCGGATTCTGACTGGGTTTATGTGGAATCCGGCGATGTCCGTGGATTTGTCTGCGCGCGGTATCTCCTGCGCGGAGAAGAGGCTGAAAAAGAGGTAAACCGTTGGCAGGAGGAAAGTTTTCCCATGGCGGAAATGTGGGTGAAGCCATGGAATAATAAGGTGTACACCTATACATATACAACAACGCGAACACTTCTTTCTTCTGACGAAGCGCGCGGCGAGGTCCTGCAGTACGCGAAAAAATTCCTGGGAAATCCGTACGTCTGGGGCGGGACGAGTCTTACAAACGGCTGCGACTGTTCCGGCTTTGCCCAGCAGATTTTTGCTAATTTCGGGTATACCCTTCCGAGAACCTCACGCCAGCAGGCGAAAGCTGGAACACGCATTCCGGTGCAGGAGGCAAAGCCTGGTGATCTGCTGTTTTACCAGCGGGAGAGCGGGTTTATTTACCATGTCATGATTTATCTCGGTGATGGAAAAGTAATCCACGCTGGAAGCGAGGCGACGGGGATTCTGATTTCAGATTTTAACTATGAGAAATCGACAGAATTTGCTGTGCGGGTGATTTCGGAGGAAATACGTGAGAGCAAAATAGAAACGGGAGATGTGGATAATGGGAGAAAAGAAGGAAACTCTGTGGATAACCAGACAACAGAAAACGGGAATGGTGGAAAACAGAAGGCGGGAGCAGAAAATGTGCAGAATACAAGTGCAGAAAACAGTACCGCAGGTGATCGGTTGGAAAGCGCTTCGGGAAAATATCTCGGCAATTTTAAACTGACCGCTTACTGCAACTGCGCCATCTGCTGTGGCCGCTGGGCGGGCGGCCCGACCGCATCCGGAAAAATGCCGGTGCAGGGCCGGACCATTGCAACTGGCGTTCTGCCGTTTGGAACGAAGCTGAATATCGGCGGAAAAATTTACACGGTCGAGGACCGCGGCACGCCGTACGGCCACATTGATATCTATATGGAACGCCATGCAGACGCAGAGGAGTTCGGCGTGCGCTACGCGGATGTATATCAGTCAGAAGAAATCTGATAAAATTTGCCGATTACGGCGGCATGTGCATCCGTGCCGTGGCCGATATACGGAGTCCTTGCAATCGGGAGATCCGGTCCGGCCGCCTGACGGACAAGCTGCGGCATATCCGGCGTCAGCTGGTCGCGTTCCATCTGGGAAAATGTTCCGAGGAGAATACCATTGATCTGTTCAAAGGCATGCATCATTTTCAGCTGGGACAGAAACGTAACCATCTGCGGAACGCCGCCGCCCATGGCTTCGAGGAGCAGGATTTTTCCGCGGAAATCCGGCTGAAAATCCGTTCCGGCGAGCTTCAGAAAACAGCGGATATTTCCGCCGATCATCACACCTTCCATGTGATCGCCCTGCAGAAATGTGCAAGGGAGGTCGAAGAGGCTGGGAGACTGCCCGGAAAAAGCGTTTTGGAACAGAGTGATCTGTTCGGTGCTGTGGTCGTACAGCAGATTTCGAACCTGATACAGCATCGACTCATTTCCAGTCGCAGTCGTGACAGCATTGACAATCGTCGTGAGATCACTGTATCCCCAGAAGCGCTTGCCGGAGGCGGCGATGACAGAAAAATCCAGATACGGCAGAACTTCATTCGCCATATCGCCGCCGGAAACATCAAAAATATCCGTGATTTCTGGGTCACAGTAAAGGTTCATCAATGCATCCGCCCGCTCCGCGCCCGTGCCGGAAAAGCCGGAACCGTTGTCGAAGAGGCAGGGGCTTAAAACAGGATCGAAGCCCAGCTCCCGCAGAATCTGACAGAGACGCGCTAGATCGGCGGAAAAGGAAGGATGCATGGGGTTGGAGCAGGCGGTAATACCAATTTTATGAGACATAAAGATTCCTTTCTCGAAGTAAAACAAGGCAAAATCTGCATTTTCGTGGCACACCGGTACAGCTTTTTCTTTGAATTTGCAAAGCAGATTTAGAGATCGCCGATGTTTGCAGAATGCCGTTTTGGACAAAAATTATAAAGCTTTGAGGTCATCAATCAGTGTCTGCACTTCCTCTTCCGTCGTTGCCCAGCTGGTGCAGAACCGCGCAATATTTCCGCCGTCCGCGGATTTCCCCATTGGCTCGAAAATATAGCGTTTTTCCAGAGTTTCCTTCTGCGCATCGGTGAGAATCACAAACTGCTGATTCGTAAAACTCTCCACCCAGAATGGAATCCCCTGCGCCGCAAATGCTTTGCGGAGTTTCATGGCAAGTTCATCGGCGCGGCGTGTCGCAGTGAAATAAAGATCATGCCCCAGCAGGCAGTGGAACTGCAGTCCGAGCAGCCATCCCTTTGCGAGGACAGCGCCGTTCTGTTTCATGTAGGCTTTGAACCGCTTTTTCAGTGAGTCAGCTGTAAGCACAACGGCCTCACCAAACAGCGCACCGCATTTCGTTCCGCCGAAATAGAAAACATCTGTGAGAGCAGCGAGATCCTCAAGAGAAACATCATTCTTCTCTGATCCAAGCCCGTATCCAAGCCGTGCCCCGTCCACAAACAGATACATATCATACTTCCGGCAGACCTCGTGAATCTTCGTCAACTCCTGCAGCGAATACAGCGTTCCCTGCTCAGTCGGAAATGAAAGATATACCATCTTCGGCTCCGTCAGATACTCCGGCTCACCGCCTTCATAATAAGCCGCCGCACACGCTGCAATCTGTTCCGCCGAAATTTTACCATCCGTATTCGGCAGCTCCAGAATCTTATGCCCGGTATTTTCAATCGAAGCCGCCTCATGGCAGTTAATATGTCCGGTATCCGCCGCAATCACACTCTGCACCGGCGAAAGCGCTGCCGCCGTCACAATAAAATTCGCCTGCGTCGCCCCCGGAAAAAAATGAACCGCCGCATCCGCACAACGAATCTTCTCCCGAATCAGCTCCGCAGCCTTCTCACACCATTCATCCTCCCCATATCCACCATAACTGTTCTCATTAATAGCCCCCAGCGCCTCCAGAATCTCCGGGTGCGCACCGTGATTGTAGTCATTATTAAATCGTATCATCAGTTTACGTTCTCCTTAATTTGAATTTGAAAAATGCTGTTTCCATTATACGGCATCCGAAGGAAAACAGCAATTGGAGAACAAAAAGAGAAAATGCAAAAAAAATGCAGAAGGAGGATTATCTGCATCGTACAATATTGGAGCAAGATATTTTATCCGTGAAATTTTAAAACCCTTACCGGCAACGGAAAGGTCTTTGCTGGAGGCAAAAGTTCCTGCAGTAAAGCGTAGAACCTCATGTGCTTATGCGGATTTGAGAGACTTAATTTCAGAAATGGAACTGCGAAAAGCAGCATAAACACAGGCAGATATACCGTGGACTACCTGTTATGTGGAGACCTGCCGTATCCGGCATGGAAGAAGCGCGTATCCGCGCAAGATCTAAGAAACAGGCGTATCCGCCGATATTTTGTCTGCCGCCTAAAGCGGTCTGAAGCACGTGACTTTAGTCATGTGAGGTTCAGTTCGTATAAAAACAGTATCGGAAAATAAGAAAAGAACCGACAGAGAAATCTGAGAACTAAACTAAAGATTTCCCCGCCGGTTCTTTTTCTATGCATCTATTTTCATCCATTATATATTTCGCATTGACTTTTTATATACCGATTGGTATAATGATAACAGAAACACACATAAGAATCCTGCAAAATCCAACAAAATTCGTCAAAATTGCCAAAAACTCACGCAATTCGACCATCACACACAAAAGCAGACTTCTTAAATACAAAATCAACAAAAGCATTTTAAACCAAAACAAATGCCAACTCACACGTAACAAACAACCACCCAAACACACCGCGGCCAGGCGAACTCCAGAGAGCGTCCCTTCCGCAACAAAGAGGATTCAAAATGGACAATCGTCAGCTAATCATGAACTCAGCTCTGACCCTCTTCTACGAAAGCGGGTACGACGCCGTCGGTGTTCAGCAGATCGTAGACTCCGCCGGAGTATCCAAACCAACCTTGTACTATTACTTCGGCAGCAAACAAGGCCTCCTCGAAGCCCTGCTAAACGAGCACTTTCAGCCCATGGAACAAAAACTCATCGAAGCCTCCGAAACCGGGAAAAACATCCCCGAAAAACTGTACCGCATCGCGCGTGCCTTCTTCAACGGAGCCTCCGAAGACCCGAAATTCCATATGCTGATGATGGCACTGTTCTATTCCGGAAGAAAAAGCGAAGGCTTCCGCACCGTATACCCCATGATTGACCGGTTTTATCACCTGTGCGTCGACGTCTTCGACAACGCCAGCGCCGAACTCGGCAACATGAACGGCCGTCAGGAACAATTCGCCGTAGGCTTCTCCGGAATCCTGATGCACTACCTGATGATGACAGCAGGAGATCAATCCGATCTTTCCAACCTCGTCGTCCGGGACGAAGAAGTCTACCGTCTGGTACACCAGTTCATGTATGGAATTTACTCATAACCCAAAAACAAGGAGGACAAACAAAATGGCACCATGGTATGAAGAGGCAGAATTTTATCACATCTATCCGATCGGACTGACCGGCGCGCCGAGAAAAAATGAATCGGAAGAAACCGTACACCGCTTTTCCACACTGGAACAGTGGCTTCCGCACATCGCAGATCTCGGTTGTACCGCAATCTATATCGGCCCCTTGTTTGAATCAACCACACATGGATACGACACAAAAGATTACAAACAGGTAGACCGCCGCTTAGGCGACAACGCGGACTTTGCCGCATACGTAAAAAAAGCTCACGAACTCGGCATCAAAGTCGTCGTAGACGGTGTCTTCAACCACACCGGCCGCGAATTCTTTGCCTTCCGCGACATTCAGGAAAAAAGAGAACAGTCCCCGTACTGCGGATGGTACAAAGGAATCTGGTTCGGCGGAAACACCTGCTATAACGACGGATTCTCCTACGAAGCATGGAGAAACTGCTTCGAACTCGTCAACCTGAATCTCCAGAACCAGCAGGTCCGCGACTATCTCCTTGATGTCATCGACTTCTGGATCGACGAATTCGACATCGACGGCATCCGTCTCGACTGCGCCGACTGCCTGGATTTCGGCTTCATGGAGCAGATGCGCGTACGCACATCCGCCAAAAAACAGGACTTCTGGCTGATGGGCGAAGTCATCCACGGCGACTATGCGCGCTACATCGGAGACGGCCAGCATCTGCTGCACAGTGTCACAAACTACGAGCTTCACAAAGGACTTTATTCGGGACATAACGATCATAACTACTTCGAAATTGCACATACGATCCGCCGCGAATTTGACGAAAACGGCGGCATTTACAAAGGAAAGAAACTGTACAGCTTCGTTGACAACCACGACGTAGACCGTCTGGCCAGCAAGCTGAACGTAAAAGAAAACATGATTCCAATTTATGCGCTGCTGTACTTCCTGCCGGGCATCCCGTCCATCTATTACGGATCGGAATTCGGCATCGAGGGAAGAAAAGAAGGCGGAAACGACGATCCGCTGCGTCCGGCGCTGAATCTGGAAGAACTGGAGAAAAATCCGCCGGCAGAAAAACTTCCGGCATGGATCAAAACATTATCAGACGTCAGAAAAAAACATCCTGCAGCACGAACGGGAAGATACCGCGAACTCATGCTGACCAACCGCCAGTATGCTTTTGCACGCCTGGATGAGACAGACGCTCTGATCACAGCAGTAAATAATGATGAAAACCAGAGTGCGGGAGTTTCGATTCCGGCACCTTGCGGCGGAACATGGAAAAACGCGGTAACCGGAGAAGCTATTTCTCCGGAAAATGGAAAACTTTTTGTTGAAGTACCTCCGTGCGGCTGTGTTCTGATTGAAAAAGAAGCATAAAGGGGATTTTTTCTATGAAGGAAACTGCGAAGACAACGGCAAAAACAACACCAAAAACCAGAAAAGCGCCAAAAAAACCGGCGGGCTATCAGCCAAGATTTTCTGAACTGGATCAGTACTTATTTGGCCAGGCAACCCATTACGATATTTTCCGGAAAATGGGTGCGCACCTGGACAAAAAAGACGGCAAAGTAGGAGCCTGGTTCACCGTATGGGCTCCGCATGCGGCGGAAGTATCTGTCATCGGCGAATTCAACGGCTGGGATGCCCATGCCAATGTGATGCGGAAAGTCGGCGAGGACGGCGTTTATGAAGTGTTCGTTCCGGGCGTGACCGAGGGAATGATGTATAAATATTACATCCGCACACCGGACGGAAGAGAACTGTACAAAGCAGATCCATACGCATTTGCATCCGAAAAACGGCCGGGTACCGCGTCAAAAGTAGCGGAAATCGAAGGCTACCGCTGGGGTGACAGCGAATGGCTGACGAACCGCAAAAAATTTGACGTTCAGAAATCCGCGCTCTCCATCTACGAAGTGCACCCGGGCTCCTGGATGAAACATCCGTGGTCCGAATCCAACCCGGACGGATTTTACAATTACGTTCAGTTCGCACATTCGCTTGCCGATTACGTAAAAAAAATGGGCTATACCCACGTAGAGCTGATGGGAATTGCAGAGCATCCGTTTGACGGTTCCTGGGGCTATCAGGTAACGGGCTATTACGCACCGACCTCCCGCTACGGAACACCGAAAGAGTTTAAATATCTTGTTGATTATCTGCATAAAAATAAAATCGGTGTTATTCTGGACTGGGTACCGGCACACTTCCCGAAAGATGCGCACGGCCTTGCTGATTTTGATGGCCAGCCGCTGTATGAGTACGCCGACCCGAGAAAGGGCGAGCACCCGGAGTGGGGAACGAAGATCTTTGATTACGGCAAAAATGAAGTGAAAAACTTTATGCTGGCAAATGCGCTTTACTGGGTAGAAGAGTACCACGTAGACGGTCTCCGTGTCGATGCTGTTGCTTCGATGCTGTATCTCGACTACGGAAAAGAGCCGGGCCAGTGGGTGCCGAACAAGAATGGCGGAAATGAAAATCTCGAAGCCGTCGAGTTCTTCAAACACCTGAATACCCTGGTGCGCGGACGAAACAAAGGGGTCATCATGATCGCCGAGGAGTCCACAACGTGGCCGAAGGTAACGGGAAGCGTAGAGGACGGCGGCCTGCATTTCTCCTACAAATGGAACATGGGATGGATGCATGACTTCCTCGATTACATGAAGCTCGATCCATACTTCCGCAAATACAACCATAACAAGATGACCTTCGGCATGACCTATGCATTTTCCGAGAACTACATTCTGGTGCTCTCGCACGATGAGGTTGTCCACTTGAAATGCTCTATGATCAACAAAATGCCGGGCAATCTGGATGAAAAATTCCAGAACCTGATGGTGGGCTATGCCTTCATGTTTGGCCATCCCGGTAAAAAGCTGCTGTTCATGGGACAGGATTTCGGACAGCTCCGCGAGTGGAGCGAGGAACGGGAGATTGACTGGTTCCTGCTGGCAGAAGAGGGACATCAGCATTTGCAGAGCTTCTTTAGTGACCTGCTGAAAATGTACAGAAAGTACCCGGCACTTTATGCGAATGACTGTGGCTACGAAGGCTTCCAGTGGATCAACGCAGACGACGGCGACCGGAGCATCTACAGCTTTGTGCGCTGGTCACCGACAGGAAAAAACAACCTGTTGTTTGTCTGCAATTTCACGCCGGTCGAGCGTCCGGATTATATGTGTGGCGTACCGCGCAAAAAACAGTATCGCCTGATACTCGACAGCTCCGATATGAAATACGGCGGTCCGACCGAAAAACGTCAGGTAGTCTACCGTGCCAAAGAGGGAGAATGCGATGGCCAGCCATATCGGATTGCATATGCACTTCCGGCGTATGGTGTGGCGGTGTTCAGCTTCTAAAATAAGATAGCTACTAATTTTCATTAATATCATGACCGGCAGAGAACGAAAGAGATTTCTTAAATCTGTCGGTCATTGTGTTTTGTGTTCGAAGGAAAAGAGGTGTTGATTTGATGAAAGAAGAAAGAAAAGAGCCGATACAGATTCCGCACATCCAGACAATCAACGATCACATTTCCTATCTTACACCGACAGAACATCCACTTTCGGCAAATGTTGTGATCATCGAGGGTGATGCATTTTTCTGGGTATATGACGTGGGAAATCATCCTGCGGTTTCAGAAATTCTGCAGAAAAAGTCAGAACAGACAGGAAAAGAAATTCAGGTGATTTTATCCCATTTTCATCCCGACCATATCGGGAATCTGTCGGAGATTTCGTGCGAAGCGGTTTACCAGGGGAAAAATACGTTTCGTTATACAAAAACAGGAACTGTGATAGAAGAAGATACGTGGTTTCAGGACGGTGACGTGCGGTTACATTTATTTCCGATTCCATCGAGTCATGCCAAAGGATCGCTTGCATTGGAAGTGGATGAGACGTGGTGCTTTCTCGGGGATGCGGCATATGCGACGCAGAAAAACGGACAGACCGTTTATAATGCCGAGCGCCTGCTGGCAGAAATCCGAGTTCTGAAAAACGTGCGTGCGCCGTATTTTCTCCTGAGCCACAGCGAACCGTTTCAGCAGAACAAAGAGGATGTGCTGGAATGGATGGAAGCGATTTATGAGAAACGGAAACGAGATGAATCATATATAAAAACACCCCAGCGCGTATGACAGGGAGTCCTTCGAGGCTGAATCAGTTATGCCACTTCGGCAATTCACTTTCTTTCACCGGAACTGATTCAAGATCCATATTTGACCAATATGAGCCGATATCTGAACTTGTGAAGTATTCAAAATTGCCCGTGGAAGATTTCAGCTTTCCGTTCTTGACTCCATTGCAGACATAAACCAGTTCGTAGTTTGTCCCATCCGAAAGGTTAAATCGAAAACTGGTCACATCTGCTCCTGTGATTTCCTCGACTTGTTTGTCTGTCAATGATAAGTTTTCAAACATATGATACAAGTCTGTTATATCAGTTTTTGCAACGACTATTTTCTTTTCTGCTGATACCGGTGCTCCCGCATAGTGGTACATTTCGATATTTTCAACATCTCCAACTTCAAAAGGAAAGTCGATATGGACCGTTTCTTTGCTACAGCCGGCCAGTACCATCATTAAAATCAGAAAGGATATCAAATTTGTCGCTTTTTTCATATCATTACACTCCTCGTCATGTTTTTGACAGGTCAAGAGTTCAAAAATCCTCTTGCAAGCGAGCTTGCATTAGCTTTTTGGGCCTGGTATCATGATGATTTGAGTATATCATAGTTTAACCGAATCAAGCAAGTCACCTGCTTCCATTGCGCGAAGCAATAAGCAGGGGGTTGGGACTTACTTGATTCGGTTAAAAAAACAAGGGAGATGAAAAAATGAATGAAATTATAGCTTTACAGAAATATGAAAACGAAGCACAACTTGCAAAAGAGCTGATTCGAGGCTTTTGGCTGGCTCATGGTGATTATGTTATAACCGACGAAGAGGCCGCGGAGAATCTTGCTGCCTGGACAGACAAAGGGCATGTGTTTTATTTTATCTTAAAAGAAGAGATCCCCATTGGATTTGTGCATCTCGGAAGCCGCGGGGCGGAAGTTGACTGGATCGAAGATCTTTTCGTACTTCCGGAATACCAGGGAAACGGATACGGAAGTCATGCGATTGCGCTGGTCGAAGCCGAGATAAAAAAGTATTCTGAATCTGTCTATCTTGAGGTAGCTGCGCGAAATTTTGGAGCGATGAAACTCTATCATAGATTGGGATATCATTGCCTGAACACTGTGACGTTACGCAAAGATTTTCAACCGGAGAATTTTGAAGTGATTCGCAGCGAAGAGCTTTTGGGGTATCCGTTGGAAGTTAAGAAGTATATTAAGTAGAATCTCACGCCGATTTGCGCAGCAAATCCAGACCTCCCCACCGCCCGCCTCAATGTCAGCCCGGAAGTGCGTCTGTGTCGTCTGGGACTGTGCCCCAGGGCACAGTCCCAGGCGGCGCAGGTGCACTTCCGGGTGTCCGTTTTTTAAACAACCGCAACCCCCGCCATCCCCAGTACCGCCGCAATCGCAAACAGCACCAGCAGATGCACCGGATAAAACGCATAAAACGGATACTTCAGATTCAATCCCCGTTTTCCGTTATAAAAATGCACCGGAATCATAGCCAGAAAACAGGTGATTTCATTCAGACTCAACAGCGTAAGCACCGCACACCCGATTCCGATACAGTACATTTTATTCTTTCTCATATTATACATCAGCACAATCGTCAGAATTCCCATTGCACTGTAATCTGTCTTCAACAGCGTGGCCACTGCACAGGCTGCCACAATCACCAGCAGCTTGCCAACCGAAACCTTCCAGTTCGCCCTCTGCCATGCACCGGCATCTTTTTGCGCTTTTGAATCGATTTTCTGCAGAAAAATCATCATCACAAGGCCGATAAATAAAGTGAAAAAGACATTCTGATAATCCAGATAAAACGGTTTTCCCGCAAATGCCAGATCGAACGGAATTTCCGAAACCAGTGCAAAAATCCCAAGATTCAGCGCATACTTTTTCACATCATGCGTATGCATGAACCCTTCAATCAACAGAAAACAGAAAATCGGAAAACTGATCCTTCCGATTGCGCGCATAATCATATCCGCATAATAAATCACAGCTGTGTTTCCGGTAGAGAGAAATGATGCGCCTCCGTCCGAAGCGTTCACCGCATTCAGAAGACCGCGGGAAATCAGGATTCGGTCGAAAAGTACAGCTGCCGTATGGTCAATCAGCATGCAGACCATAGCAATGATCTTTAGGGTGCTGCCGGAAATTTTACCAGCGTTTTTTACAGGTTTTACAGTAGTCGTTGCCATAAAGGATCCTTTCCGGAACCGAGATGAAAGGCAGAAAATGTAAGTTGTCTGCATATCAGGTTCCTATAACAGTAAACAGCAGAAAATCCTGCTGTTCTGCCAGAATTGTAATACTATGATTATACGTTCAGTTAAGAATAATGTCAAAGTAATCTTTGATGACAATGTTAACAGGAAAGACAGTGAAAACAATAAAAACAGGCCGGTTCGTTATTCCGTATTTCAGTCAAAGCGGATATTCGCAATCCGCTTCGCTACTTGCTCATAACCGAATAGCTGCTTCGCAGCTTATCAGGAGTGGCTTGTACCACTCCTGATACAAGCAAGTCCCAACCCACTGCTTATTGCTTCACGCAATAGAAACAGTGGGTTGGGACTTGCTTGATTCGGTTAAAATACATCCAGGTCTTTTCCGTTCACGACATATCCGTCATACCCTGCATCCCGGATTTCATCCAGTATCGCAGTATCGCGCCATGCCATCTCGGCGGCAAGGTTTTTGTGGTTATCCTGTACATTCATATGGTAAATCCGGTGATACGTAACGAGCAGTTTCGGATTTGCCTTTTTTGCAACACCGGCAAGATCCGTGCTTAACGTATGCACTTCCCGGTGGTATTTCTGCCATTTTGGTTCGCGGCAGGAGATTCCGGCGGCGTATTCCACTTCGTGCAGCAGGATATCACAGCCTTTCGATTTTTCTGCCACGAGATCCAGCGGAGCGGTATCGCCGGTGATGACGATTGTGCGGTCCGGTGTGGTGAATTTATAGCCGTAGCATTCCAGTGTTCCGTGGCTGACCGGAAAAGCCTCCACCGTAACCAGGTCATCCCGGTAGACAATGCCGGATTCAATTTCTGTTACCTCAACGCGGTAGCCGGATTCGTTTGCTTTTTCGAAACCGTGAATTCGGAAATCAATGTCGGTTTCATAGGCCTGTAAGATATGATCGGTCATGTGCTGTAAGCCCTTTGGCCCGAAAACTTTCAATGGAACCGGGCGCTCCAGCACCCACGGAGTAAAAATCAGATCCGGGTATCCTGCGGTATGGTCTGTGTGAAGGTGCGTACAGAAGGCAACGGTCAGAAGATCCGGCCGCAGGGCATCCACGCCGTTAAAATAGGCGGCTGAGGCCTGGCGGACAACGCCAGGGCCAAAATCTACCAGATAAGCACGGTCACCGACCACGACAGCGGAGGAAGGTCCGTTGGCATTCGGACACGCATTTGGTGTGCCGGTTCCGAGAAGAACAAGTTTTGTCTGCATTCTTTCTCTTTTCCTTTTCTTTTTTTGTTTCTATTTATGTTTATGATTTCCTGTTACGATTTCTGCTTTTGCCTTATTTCTCTTCTTTTGATTCATTGTTTTTGGTTTCCGGAAGATGCTTAATGGAAATTCCGGTAAATCCATAGAAAATACTGAAAACCGGGGTCAGGTAAAGCAGGAATAAGTACGGGAAAAATGCCGACCATGCAACACCAAGTGTGCCGGCCATGTATACGCCGTAGCCATGCCATGGAATCATAGGACCAGCCATAGTTCCGGAGTCTTCGAGGCAGCGGGAAAGAATTTCCGGTGCAACCTTGCGCTCTTGAAAGACAGGTGCCATCAGACGGCCGGTCAGAACGTGTGCCATCGGCTGGGAGCAGCTGATGAGGCTGGTCACGTAACCGACAATCATCGTTGCCAGGATCATACTTCCATCGCTGTTGATTCTCTTTACAATCGCCTGAAGAATGTGATCCAGTACACCGAGTTTTTCCAGCATGCCGCCCATGCCGACAGCAAAGCAGATAATGGCTACGTACTGGAGCATGCTTCCCATGCCGCCGCGGTTTAAGATGGATTGTAATACCGGTTCTTCGATTGCGGTTGTGTAACCGTTGTAAGCTGTGCGGATGATGCCCTGCAGAGTATCGTGCTGCACAAAATAGGAAACAAATCCGGCAGCGAAGCTGGAAAGACCAAGTGCAGAGATCGCATTTACTTTGCAGAGGAGCAATACAATAATCAGGATGGCAGGGATCATGGTAATCCATCCAAGCTGGAATTCACCGTTTAAAGCATCGATGTAAACGGTAATGCTTCCCTCGGTATAGCTTCCGCTGGTCTGCTGGAAACCGAGAATAGTAAAAAGAATTAAGGTTATCACATATGTTGGAAGGGTGGTCCAGAGCATCGAGCGGATATGATCGCCAAGTTTGGCATCTGCAACGGCCGGAGCAAGGTTTGTGGTATCGGAAAGAGGACTTAATTTGTCACCGAACATGGCACCGCAGATGACAGCACCGGCTACCATGCCAGGATGGATACCCATGGCGTTTCCGATCGCCATCATGGCAACACCTGCGCTTCCGACGGAACCATAGGAAGTACCGGTTACAATACTCAAAATGGAGCAGAACAGCAGCGTCAGAGGCAGCAGCCAGGACGGGTTAATCATTTTTAAGCCCCAGGAAATGATGGTGGCAATGGTGCCACTCTGCAGCCAGGTGCCGATCATGACACCGATGGCCATCAGAAGGCAGAGCGTCGGGACGACCATACGGATGGCATCGTATGCGCCGGCAACAATGTTGGTGTAAGAAATACCGAAAATCTTACAAAACAGATAGATAAAAATCCAGCTTGCAAACAGGCCGATCATAGGACCGCCGGTTTTCAGGCGGATACAGACTGCGACGGATACGATGATCAGCAGCAGCAAAAGCAGTGACTGTGGCAGATTGAGTTTTTTTTCTTTCGTTCCACTCATAAAAAAATCCCCCATTCATAGGTAAAATGATTTGTCCATTCAACGCGTTAAAGTAGAAAAGACATGTAATATATTATAATGGTGAAATGCAGAAAAAGCAAGGGAAATTCTCTTGATTTTTTGTTCTATGGTTGCTATAATAAGCGTGAGTGTGGGGCGGAGGATAAACTTCGGCCCTTTTGCAGCTAACTATAAACGGAATCAACAAGATAAAGAGGTTAAATCAATGACAAGAATAGACATTATTTCAGGTTTCCTGGGCGCAGGAAAAACAACCCTGATCAAAAAACTCCTCGGAGACGCGCTGAAAGGACAGCAGGTTGTTCTGATAGAGAACGAATTCGGTGAAATCGGAATCGACGGAGGCTTCTTAAAAGATGCCGGTATCGAAATCCGTGAAATGAACTCCGGCTGCATCTGTTGCTCTCTTGTGGGAGACTTCGGCGCAGCATTAAAAGACGTTATCACCAAATATCACCCGGACCGCATCATCATCGAGCCGTCCGGCGTAGGTAAACTCTCCGACGTCATCAAGGCTGTAGACGGTGTAGAAAAAGAAGCAGGCGTAGCCCTGAATTCCGCAACAACCGTAGTCGACGTTATGAAATGCAAAATGTATCTCAGAAACTTCGGCGAATTCTTCGAGAATCAGGTAAAGAGCGCAGGAACCATCATCCTGAGCCGTACCGATAAAGCCGATACCGAAAAAGTAGAGGCAGCTGTAAAAATGCTCCGCGAGCTGAATCCGGAAGCACACATCATCACCACACCGGTTGAAGTTCTGGGCGGCAAGAAAGTACTCGATACGATGGAAGGTGCGATCATCAACCTTGAGCAGGTAGAAGAGGAAGAGCATCATCACCATCATCATGACCACGACGAGTGCTGCTGCGGCCATGACCACGATGAGGAGCATGAGCACCATCATCACGATCATGATGAGGATGAACATGAACATCATCACCACGACCATGACGGCGAGTGCTGCTGCGGCCACGATCACGACGAGGAGCATGAGCATCATCACCACGACCATGATGACGAGTGCTGTTGCGGCCATGATCACGACCATGAGCATCATCATCACCACGATGACGAGTGCGGCTGTGGTCATGAGCATCATCACCATCATCACGCAGACGAAGTTTTCACAAGCTGGGGTCAGGAGACTGTGAAGACCTTCACCAAAGAGCAGATCGAAGGCATCTTAAAGAAACTTTCCGAGGATACCGCTTATGGTATGGTTCTTCGGGCCAAAGGTATGGTAGCAGGCGCCGATGGACAGTGGATCTATTTCGATATGGTTCCGGAAGAGTACGAAGTACGTGACGGAGCACCGGAATTCACCGGAAGAATCTGTGTCATCGGTTCCAAATTAGCAGAAGATAAGCTGGCAGAGCTGTTCGGACTGTAAAAATACAAAGTAGCTGCGAAAATTACGGTCCGCAGGGTACCTGTGAACTGTAGTGAAGCTGCCGCATCAGAAACAAAATCCGATGTGGCAGCTTTTTCTTGATTTAGAGACAAAGCAAAAGGTACGCCCGGAATCTTAGCCGCAAAAGCAAGTGCAGAAAGATTCCGGGAGTACGTCAAAGACAACGGAGGTACAAAATGTACGAAGAAGACGAAGTAGAAATTCCGATTTACCTCATCACCGGATTTCTGGAAAGTGGAAAAACCTCTTTCATTAATTTCACCGTAGCACAGGATTATTTCCAGATTGACGGGCCGACCCTTCTGATCACAACCGAAGAGGGTGAGGTAGAGTATGACGAAAAAGAACTGCTCAAACACAATACAGTACTGGAAATCGTAGAAGGACCGGAGCAGTTTACTTTAGATTACCTGAAAAAACTGAACCGTAAATATCGCCCGGAGCGTATTATTCTGGAATACAATCCGCTCTGGAGCGTAAAAAAACTCGAAGAAATGGAGCTGCCGCGCGGCTGGGGCATTGTACAGGAGATTGTGACGGTCGATGCAAGCTGCTTCCAGATTTATATGCAGAATATGAAATCTGTTTTCATGGAGATGGCAAAAAATGCGGATATGGTTATGTTCAACCGCTGTCGTCCGGAAGATCCGCTTCCGGCATTCCGCCGCAGCATCAAAGTAGTCAATCAGGCATGCGACGTTCTGTTTGAGAACGAAGAAGGCGAAATTGACAACATTTTTGAGGATCAGATGCCGTTTGATACCGATGCCGATGTGATCGAGATTGATGACGCCGATTACGGAATCTGGTATGTCGATATGGGCGACAACCCGGAGCGTTACGAGGGCAAAACCGTTCATTTCCGAGGCATGGTATTAAAGAGCAAAGACGTCGGAGCTGATTTCTTTGTCCCGGGCCGTATGGCAATGACCTGCTGTGCAGATGATACTTCTTTTATCGGCTATGTCTGCAAATGCGCAAGTGCCAAATCTCTCGTAATGGGTTCCTGGGTTGACGTGACTGCAACTGTAAAATGGGGCTATATGAAGGTTTACGATGGCGAAGGCCCGGTTCTGTATGCAAAAGAAATCAAACCGGCCAAGAAACCGGAGAGCGAACTGGTATATTTTAACTAAAGAAAAGGAACAATCATACATCAGACAACAGAGGGCAGGGAAAGTTTTTTCTGCTCTCTGTTGTCTGCATTGCAGGAGGAAGTATGTTTATTATAGTAGGTTTGGGAAATCCGACGCGCCAGTATGAGGGCACGAAGCACAACATCGGATTTGACACCATCGATTACCTGATCGACGAATATCAGATCCCGTCTTCCGGTGCAGGCCACAAGGCGCTGTTCGGAAAGGGCATGATCGCAGGCCAGAAAGTCATTGTCGCAAAGCCGATGACATATATGAACCTGAGCGGTGAGTCCGTTCGGGAGCTGGTGAACTATTACAAAGTGGATCCGGAGAGCGAGCTGATCGTGGTTTACGATGATATCAGCCTGGCGCCGGGACAGATCCGTATCCGCAAAAAAGGAAGCGCGGGCGGCCACAATGGCATCAAAAACATCATTGCCAATCTTGGCACCGACCGATTTATGCGTGTGAAGGTCGGCGTCGGTGAGAAACCGAAAAACTGGGATCTGGCGGACTACGTGTTAAGTCCGTTTACGAAAGACGAACGTCCCCTTGTAAATCTGGCGATCGAGCATGCGGCAAAAGCAATCGAGCAGATGCTGAACGGGGATGTGGACGCAGCTATGAATGAGTATAACCGCAAATCTGCAAACCCGGCAGAGTAAGGAAAATGAAAGCGTTATTAGAACCGATCAAAGAAATTGCCCGTTTTGACGAGCTGTTCCGTGATCTGAAAAAAGGAACCGCAGGTGTGACGGTGATCTCGGGCTGTTTGGAAAGCCAGAAAGCCCACATGATCGCAGGTCTCTCCGAGGATGCCCCGGTGCGGCTTCTGATCGCGGAAAATGAATTAAAAGCAAAAGAATTATATGAGGATTACCAGCTGTACGATGCGGAGACGCTGTATTATCCGGCGAAGGACCTGATTTTCTATCAGGCGGACATTCACGGAAATCTGCTGATCCGGCAGCGGCTTCAGGTCATCCAGGCACTTCTTGAGCGGAAGGAAGTTACCATCATCACCAGTGTGGGGGGATGTATGGACTTTCTTCTGCCTCTTGACGTGTTTGAAAAGCACTGTATCCATCTGCGCAATGACAGCGAACTCGATCTGGATAAAATAAGAAAAGAGCTGGTGCGGCTCGGCTATGAGAGTACCTTTCAGGTGGAGTCGACCGGCCAGTTTTCCGTCCGCGGCGGCATTCTCGATATTTATCCGCTGACGGAACAGAACCCGATCCGGATTGAACTCTGGGGCGATGAGATTGATTCCATCCGAAGCTTCGATGCGGAGAGCCAGCGGTCGATTGAAAACCTCGAGGAAATCACAATCTATCCGGCATCGGAGCTGATCTTAACTGAGGACACGATTGCGCGCGGTGTGAAAGCGATTAAAAAAGAGGCAAAAGCGCAGAGCACAAAGTTCCGCGACAAGATGATGACGGAGGAAGCGGCGCGTATCCGCCATGCGGCAGAGGAAATCTGCGATCAGATCGGCGAGGGCGAAATTCTGCAGGGAGCGGAGCAGTATCTTCATTATTTTTATCCGGAGACCGTTTCGTTTCTTGAGTATCTGCCGGAGAACAGCCGCATTTTCCTCGATGAGCCGAACCGCATCATCGAGTGTGCCGATGCGTTGGAAGCAGAGTTTCAGGAGAGCGTGAGCCACCGTCTCGAAAAGGGATACCTCTTGCCGGGACAGGCGAAGCTGATGTGCAGTACGGCGGAGCTTGTGGCAAAACTGAACCGTCGCGGCTGTGTTGCCGTATCGCTGATGGAGCCGCAGAAGGGCGAGTGGAACATCCGCGATGAGTTCGGTGTGACGGTGAAATCGGTCAATTCGTATAACAATCAGTTCCCGCTTCTGGTAAAAGATCTGAAATCCTGGAAAAAAGCGGGTTACCGTATTGTACTGGCGAGTCCGTCGCGGACGAGAGCGCAGCATCTGGCGGAGGACCTGCAGAATGAGGAAATTCCGGCCTTCTACAGCGAGAATGAGGAGCGTGTTCTGAAACCGGGCGAGGTCATGCTGATCCACGGCGCGGCCCGCAGAGGCTTTGAATATCCGATGCAGAAATTTGTGCTGATCACAGAGACGGATATTTTTGGAAAAGAGAAGAAGAAAAACCGGAAGAAATCGGAGTATTCCGGTCAGAAAATCCAGAATTTTGCGGATCTATCGATCGGTGACTATGTCGTGCACGAGAGCCACGGTCTTGGTATTTACCGCGGTATCGAGAAAATTGAGATGGACCGCGTAACGCGTGATTACATGAAAATCGAGTATGCGGGCGGATCGAACCTCTATGTGCTGGCCACCCAGCTCGATACGCTGCAGAAGTATGCGTCCGGCGAAGCTGCAAAGGTGCCGAAGCTGAATAAAATCGGCGGTCAGGAATGGAATAAGACGAAAACACGGGTTCGCCATGCGGTAAAAAATATCGCACAGGATCTCGTGAAGCTGTATGCCGAGCGGCAGGCGTCATCCGGCTATCAGTTCGGAAAGGATACGATCTGGCAGAAGGAATTTGAGGAACTGTTTCCGTTTGAGGAGACGGACGATCAGCTTGCGGCGATTGAGGCGACAAAGGCGGACATGGAGAGCAAAAAGATTATGGACCGCCTGATCTGCGGCGATGTCGGATACGGCAAAACCGAGGTTGCAATCCGTGCAGCGTTCAAGGCAGTACAGGAGAGCAAACAGGTCGTCTACCTCGTTCCGACCACCATTCTGGCACAGCAGCATTACAATACGTTCGTTGAGCGCATGAAGGACTTTCCGGTGCGCGTTGATCTTCTGTGCCGGTTCCGCACGCCGGCAGAGCAGAAAAAAACGCTGGAGGATCTGAAAAAAGGACTCGTGGATATTGTCATTGGAACACACCGCGTTCTTTCAAAGGATGTGAAGTTCAAAGATCTTGGCCTTCTGATTGTCGATGAGGAGCAGCGGTTCGGCGTGACGCATAAAGAAAAAATCAAACAGCTGCAAAAAAATGTGGATGTTCTGACACTGACGGCGACACCGATTCCGCGTACCATGCATATGAGCCTGATTGGAATCCGGGATATGAGTGTGCTCGAGGAAGCACCGCAGGATCGCCAGCCCATCCAGACCTTTGTCTGTGAATACAATGAAGAAATGGTTCGCGAGGCGATTAACCGTGAACTGGCGCGGGGCGGGCAGGTTTACTATGTCTATAACCGTGTCCAGTCGATTGCGGATATGGCAAACACGATCCAGAAGCTCGTGCCGGATGCAAATGTAGGCTTTGCGCACGGGCAGATGAAGGAGCGCGAGCTCGAGAAGATCATGTACGGATTTATCAACGGAGAGATCGATGTGCTGGTGTCAACAACGATCATTGAGACAGGACTCGATATTTCGAATGTCAACACGATGATTATCCATGATTCCGACCAGATGGGACTGTCACAGCTCTATCAGCTCCGCGGCCGCGTTGGACGGTCGAACCGGACTTCCTACGCATTTCTGATGTACCGCAGAAACAAGATGTTGAAGGAAGTGGCGGAGAAGCGTCTCCATGCGATTCGTGAATTTACGGAGATGGGAAGTGGCTTTAAAATTGCAATGCGTGATCTTGAGATCCGTGGCGCCGGAAATCTGCTGGGCGCAGAGCAGTCGGGCCATATGGAATCGGTTGGATACGATCTCTATTGTAAAATGCTCGCAGAGGCTGTCCAGGAAGCGAAGGGCATCGCACCGGCAGAGGCGTTCGAGACAACGATCGATCTGAATGTCAGTGCCTATATTCCGGACGGCTACATCAGCAACGAGGCTCTGAAGCTTGACACCTATAAGCGAATTGCGGCGATTGAAAATAAGGAAGAGTATGAGGACATGACGGAGGAGCTGACCGACCGCTTCGGGGAACCGCCGAAAAATGTACAGAATCTTCTGGCTGTCGCAGAACTGAAAGCGCTGGCGCACTGTGCGTATGTGACGGAGCTGAAACAGATGGGCGATTCGGTACGAGTCACCTTACAGCAGCATGCCAAAATCGATGTGGCGCGGATTCCGGAGCTGCTGCAGAAATACCGCGACGAACTGAAATTCCAGATGGAGTCGCTGGCGTTTGTCTACACGCCGCGGCGGAGAAATTCAAAGGAAAAGATTGATCTGCTGGAGAAGAGCCATGCACTGGTGGAAGATCTGCTGCAGATCACGCAGGAGTGAAACACTCGCATACCCCCAAAATCGTGTGAAAAAGGCGTGAACAGGGAAGAAAAAAGTTGCCCTGTATCAGCAAAAAGGGTATAATAGAAAAAGCGTTTATAAAAATCGATGCAGGACCGGAAATTCGAATGTGTAAAAAAGTCGGGCATTTGAAAGGCCCGGACAGTTTTGAAAAGGTAAATTCTTTTTGAGCATACATTTCGCCCTGCATGAGGAGGAAGTAATGAAAAATTTAAAAGCAAAAGCAGTCTGCGTTATGCTGAGTGCTTCGATGGCAGCGATGGGACTGACCGGCTGCGGTTCCGACAATGTGGACGGAACAAAAACGGCAATTACTGTAAATGACGAGTCGATTACACTCGGACAGGCAAATTTCATGCTGAGATATCAGCAGGCAACCATGTACAATTATTATTCCAAGATGTACTCGATGTACGGAATGCAGATGCCGTCTGAGATGTACGACAAGGAAGGCGATGATGGAAAGACTACCGGGGAAACGTTCAAGGAGCAGTCTCTTGATACGATCGAAAAAGAGCTTCTGATGCGGCAGCACGCTGAGGAATACGGAATTTCCCTGACAGATGAGGAAAAACAGCAGGCGAAAGAGGCCGCACAGGCATTCGCAGTTAAGAACGGTGACGATGTGATGAAAAAGCTGCACGCAACCGTTGAGGACATCCAGGATGCACTGGAGCTGTATGTTATTCAGACCAAAATTTATGATCCGATCATCGCAGATGTAGATACCGAGGTATCCGATGAAGAGGCAAAGCAGACCTCCATCAGCTACATCACGGTATCCACAGCAGGAACCGAGAAGGATGACGATGGAAAAACGATTGATTTGACGGACGAGGAAAAAGCGGCAAAGAAAGAAATCGCACAGAGATTCCTGGATCTCTTAAAAGAGTCTGAGGATCCGGCAACCGCATCGTTTACTGATCTGCGCAAGGAGCTGAACGATCAGTTAAATGCGGAGAATACCGCAGATTCCACCGATTCTGCAGATGGCTCCGATGAGAGCAGTTCTTCTTCCGATGCTTCCGACACAAGCGCATCCGACGCTTCAAGCGCGAGCACATCGAGCAGTTCCGACAGCGATTCCTCCTCTGAAGTTTCATATCTGACCTCTTCCGAGACATCCTTTGGAACCGGATCAGAGAAAGACGATGACGATACCTGTTCTCTTGGAGATAAGGTAGCGGAAGAAGCAGCAAAGCTGAAGGATGGCGAGTATTATGACGGTGTCATCGAAGGCGATGATGCATATTATGTGATCCGTGTAGATAAAGCATTCGACGAGGATAAAACCGAGTCCAGAAGACAGACTATCATTTCCAACCGCAAATCGGATAAGTACAACGATACACTGGATGGATGGGTAAAGGAGAGCGATATCAAGGTCGCATCCAACTGGAAAAAACTTGAAGTAACGGACGCAGATCTGTATACGATGACAGTTGACAGCGCTTCTACAGATTCCACAGATGGAACCACAACCGACAGCACAACAACGGACAGTACAGCAACGGACAGTACAGCAACGGACAGTACAACGTCTGACAGCACGACATCAGGCAGTACCGAAACGACATCGACAAGCAGCACAGGCACTGCTTCGACGTCTTCAAGCACTGCAGAATAAAAGCATACGATACAGGACAAACGGCAGCCGGATCCGGGAGAGGGGTCCGGCTGCTGTTTGTGTCTGAAAATATTTTGGAACAAAAAAAAGAAAATAATAGGGAATTTGTAGAATAAATTGACAATAGTAAGAAGTTTATTTAAAATGAAATTACAACCAGAGTGTATCTCGCAAATTGCGGAAATAATTTTTCGGACACGCTCTAATGTTCAGGCGAAAACGATGTACCAGGAAAGAAGGTGGAGAAATGAAGAAGGCAGTAATTTCCGTACTTGTCGGTACAGCAGTATTGGCTTTCGTTGCGTGTGGAAAAAATGCTGCAACGGAAAACAGTTCCGATTCGGGTGTTTCAACGGTATCGGCATCCTCGCAGGTGGAAAATGGACAGAAAGCAACCCGTGTGAACCAGGGAACAAATTTGTCTCCGGGGTCACCGAAGAATATCCCGTCCGGTGGGGGGAACAGCTCGGGCAGGACACATCATTCGGAGACGCATCATTCGGAGACACATCATTCAGACGCGCATCATGATTGAGAATGTCGGGGTTTGCTGAACATTCATGAACAGAAACAGACGAAGGGGTATCCAAAACGGATACCTCTTTTTTTACTTGTCGGGAAAACAATACAATGCTATACTGAACATGAATTTGACGCGAAAAGCGCGGCAGGTTCAGAAAAAACAGCCGGGATTTGTCAGTATACGCGGACATGTGCTGCAGGTAACTCGGGCAGAATGGAGAAAAGAAAATGACAAGAGAAGAATTTGAACAGCTTGCCGGAGCAGGTGTCATTTTATTGGATGGCGCAACCGGATCAAATCTGACAAAAGCGGGAATGCCAAAAGGAGTCAGTACAGAGCTTTGGGTTCTGGAGCACCCTGATATTCTGGCAAATTTACAGAAGGCTTACGTGGAGGCGGGAAGCCAGATTGTCTATGCGCCGACCTTTGGTGCAAACAGATTGAAATTAGCGGATTATGGAAGAGAAAACGAGGTGGAGGAGCTGAATGCACGCCTGGTGGACATCTCGAAAAAAGCGCTTGCCGGAACAGGTGCGCTGATCGCGGGAGATTTTTCCACACCAGGAAAAATGCTGCAGCCAAAAGGCGATCTCTCTTATGAAGAGCTGCTGGAATCCTACACAGAGCAGGTAACAGCGGTAGCAAATGCGGGCGTTGATCTTCTGGTAGCGGAGACGATGCTGAGCGTAGACGAAACGTGTGTCTTTATGGATGCTGCACTTTCTGTCTGCGATCTGCCGATTATGTGTTCTCTGACGCTGGAAGCAGACGGTTCTGCCCTGTTCGGCGGAAACGCTGTGGAAGCAGTTGAGACACTGCAGGAAATGGGAGCATCCGCCGTAGGACTGAACTGCTCGGTCGGACCGGATCAGCTTGAGGCAGTCGTAAATTCCATGAAAAAAGTGGCAAGAGTACCGGTTATTGTAAAACCGAATGCCGGCCTGCCGAAAATCACGCCGACCGGTGAGGCAATCTACAGCATGGATGCGCCGACGTTTGCAAAATATATGAACATTCTGGTAGACGCGGGTGCAGGCATTGTCGGCGGCTGCTGCGGAACGACACCGGAGTATATTCGTCTGGTGAAAGAAATGCTGGATGCGAGAAAGTAAATCAAAGATTACAATTCGCAGGAGACTGTGAGATGTAATGAATTCCCCTGTTGCGGACAAAATCTGTACGGGGGAATTTTTTTACGTTACCGGAAACTTCGTTGAATTTTCCGATAAAGTAAAAAGCCCTCCGGGCAGGATTCTTTCTTACAGAGAGCAAGACAAAACAGGTTTCAACGATCTGGTTTGGTGGACAGTCTGGGTGGAGAAAAAAAGATAGGAAGTCTGGAAAAAAGACATGGAATTGTGGAGAAAAGTCTGGTAGAATACGTGTCGTGTGGAAAACTTTCCGTAAGAAAGGATGATGAAGGATGTATCAGAATTATATTTTTGATTTATATGGAACTCTGGTAGATATACATACGAATGAAAAGAAAGCGTATCTCTGGAAAAAAATGAGCCTGTTCTTCGGCATGAAAGGGGCCGCCTATGAGCCGAAAGAACTCCGGATGGCGTATGAGACAAAAATCAAAGAGCAGGAAGCTGCGCTTAAAATGGAATGCCGCGGCAGCCATGTACCGGAAATCGACATTGCGGATGTGTTCCGGCAGCTGTTTGAGGATCAAGCTGTTTCGGTAACGGAAAAAGAAATTGCAGATCTGGCGAAAATGTTCCGTGCGATTTCGATAGAAGAACTGAAACTGTTCCCCGGCGTGCCGGAAATGCTGCAGCGTTTAAAAGACGCAGGAAAGAAGGTTTTTCTGCTGTCCAACGCACAGGCGCTTTTCACCGCGCCGGAAATTTCCCTGCTCGGCCTTACGAAATACTTTGATGGAATCCTGCTCTCATCGGATGCCGGTGTGAAAAAACCGGATCCGGCGTTTTATGAGATGCTGCTGAAGCAGTATCACCTCGATCCGGCAGAATGCCTGATGACAGGAAATGACGATATCGCTGACTGCCACGGTGCAGCCTCTGCCGGAATTGCAAGCCGTTACGTGGCAACGCGCCAGTCACCGAAAATAAACGACCCGCTGCCGGAAAACTGTGAGAAGATCGCGGCGATTGCGGAGTTATTTTAACTGAAGAGCATTCAGCAGCACTCCTGAAAAAATAATGCGAAAAAAGGGGCTGTCGCACTACGTTCATTTTCTTAGTGCAACAGCCCCTTTTGCTTATGTCAGGAAAGGAATCCTTCAGCTTTTCCGCATTCCTTTATCCCACCGGAATTTTCGATAGCAGGCATAGATCAGAACACTGCATACCAGCCATCCCGCCGGATAACCAAGTGCAATCGGAATGATGGAATCAAATATATGAGACATCACAAACAGATAAATCTGGCGGAACACGACGAAGCTTCCGAGCATCACGATCATCGGTGTTCTGGTGTCTCCTGCGCCGCGCAGGACGTTGGAGTAAACCTGGTTGACGCAGCAGAGAATGTAGAACGGGGAGAGCAGATACAGGAACAGAGTTCCATAACGAATCACAGCTGTCTCCTGGTTAAACAGATAGACCATTTGCGGGGCGAAAATCAGCAGAGGAATCATCATCACAATGGTTACAAGCTCAGCAAGCAGGAATGCGGTTGTAGCACCCTTCTTTGCACGGTCAATGTAGCTGGCACCGACGTTCTGTCCGGTGAAGGTGGTCGAAGCAAGACCAACACTCATCATCGGCAGCATCATAAACTGGTCGATTTTCATGCAGGCACTCCAGCCTGCCATAACATCCGAGCCGAATACATTGATATAGGACTGCACGAAAACGTTGGAAACGGAAGTCACCATCTGCTGGATCGCTGCCGGCAGTCCGACGCAGACGATGCGGTACAGCAAAGACCAGTCCATGCAGAGCTTTTTCCAACAGATGCGGTATGGGCCGTCTGTTGTGGTCAGCACATACAGCGTCAGAACCGCCGAAAGGCACTGTGCAATAACGGTTGCAAGCGCCACACCCTCGATTCCCATGCCGAAGGAAACGACAAACAAAAGATCGAGCACGGTATTGACAACAGCGGAAAAAATCAGGAAATACAGCGGATGGCGGGAATCGCCGACAGCGCGGAGAACGCCGGAGCCCATGTTGTAGAACATCAGACCGGCAACACCGCCAAAGTAAATTTTAAGATACGTTGCTGACTCGCGGATGACGTCGTTCGGCGTACTCATCATGCGGAGCATGTACGGTGTAATGAAGATGCCGAGAATAGTAAAGACAATAGAGAGAAAAAATGTCATCACCAGTGTCGTGCTGACGGTGCGGCTGACCTTTTCATCCGCCTTTGCGCCATAATACTGAGAGATAATGACACCGGCACCGGTGGAAAGTCCCATGAAAAAGCCGATCAGAGAATTGATGATCGGACCGACGGAGCCGACGGCGGCGAGTGCTTCCTTGCCGACAAAGTTGCCGACAACGATGCTGTCAACGGTGTTGTAAAGCTGCTGGAAGAGATTTCCGGCCATCAGCGGAAGCGAGAAGAGAAGAAGCTGTTTCCAGATAGAGCCCTGGGTCATATCGCGGGCTTTGCTCTTTTGTACTGTTTTCGTCATAGTAGTCCCCTTTTTTACGTTGATTTTACCTTCTTTTTTATTGTAGCACTTTGAAGTTGTGATGGAAATATCAGTTTTTGACGCGATTTTCGGACTTTATTGATATAAACAGCCGAAAATAAAAGTGAAAAGAATTGTTTCTGAAAAAATTGTCTGGTATAATAAGGAGCAGATGCGTAAATGCAAAAACAACAGATGCTTCAAAGACCGGTGCAAAAACGGAAAGATCAGGGGGATTTTGCGGTGGTTTTTTGGAAACTGCGCGTCACAGAACAGGATAGAAAGAAGGTAACTGAAATATGGGAGATTATTTTGTATGCAGTAAAACAGATCCGGTAGTAGAGACAAAAGCAGGAAAGGTACGCGGTTTCCGACTGAACACGACGTATGCCTTTCATGGAATCCATTACGCCGAGGCGGATCGTTTCCAGATGCCGCAGCCGGTGAAACCGTGGAAAGGAATCAAAAATGCACTGGCATACGGCTATGTATGCCCGCTTTTAAAGCAGGATGAGCCGAACATGGAGGTGCTGGTACCGCATCGCTACTGGCCGCAGGACGAGCATTGCCAGAACCTGAATGTCTGGACACAGAGTCTTGATCCGGGTGCGAAAAAGCCGGTCATGGTATGGCTCCACGGCGGCGGCTTCAGCGCCGGCTCTGCGATTGAGCATGTGGCATATGAGGGGGATCACTTAAGCGAGTTCGGTGATGTCGTTGTTGTTTCCGTGAACCATCGGCTGAATATCCTCGGTTATCTCGATCTCTCGCCGTTTGGCGAAAAATACAAAAATTCTGCGAATGCAGGAAACGCAGATATGGTAGCTGCATTGCAGTGGGTACATGACAATATCGCGGCATTCGGCGGAGACCCGGAGAATGTTACGATTTTCGGTCAGTCCGGCGGCGGTATGAAGGTGGCAACGCTGATGAATACGCCGGCAGCAGACGGCCTGTTCCAGAAGGGTATCATCGAGAGCGGTGTTTATGAGGCAAAGGTTTATCAGAAAGAGGACGGAGACGGCACCGCGATTGTGAAGGCTCTGTTAAAAGAACTGAATCTGGACGAATCCGAGGTGGAGAAGCTTGAGACGATCCCGTATTATGAGCTGTCAAATGCGTACAATAAAGTTGAGGCAGAGGTTGCTGCGAAAGGCTGCTATATCGGACAGGGACCGATGGAGAACGGCTGGTTCCGCGGAAATCCGATCAAGTGCGGATTTACGGATCACGCCAAAACGATTCCTGTGCTGGCAGGAACCAACATCGGTGAGTTTGATTTTGGACCGGTTGTGCCGGGAAAACATGAGATGAACCGTGAGGAACAGATTGCGTTCCTGACGAGAAAATATGGTGATGCAACGCCGGAACTGATTTCTCTTTTTGAAAAAGCATATCCGGACAAAACAATTGCCGACCTGTGGTCTGTGGATACGTTCTTCCGTCCGGCAACGATCGAATTCATTCGTCAGAAATCGGAGTTTACAGAAGCGCCGACCTATTCCTATCAGTTTACCTATGAATTCCCGATCGATGGCGGAAAAGCCGCATGGCATTGTGCCGAGATTCCGTTCGTATTCCATAACATCGACCGCATCGCCGTATGCAATGTCCCGGGCGAAACAGACCGTCTGCAGGAGCGTATGGCCACCGCCTGGATCAACTTTGCCCGCTACGGAAGCCCGGAAACCCCATCCCTCCCGAACTGGCCGGCATGCACCCCAGGGGATGAAGCAACCATGATTTTCGACAGAACCTGTGAAATTCGCCGCAACTTCGATCACGAGCTGGTGAAAAAATTGGTGGAAACCGAGTATAACCCGATGACACCGGTTGTGGAAGACGAGGAAGAGGACGCGTTCTTTATTCATTGAGGAAAAGCAGGATTTCAGAACGGAAAGCAGAAGTGAAAATCAAAAATAAAAAGCAAAAACAGAAGTGAAAAACAAAATCCGGAACGGATCGAAAAATCGGAGACCGTTCCGGATTTCATTTTTTTTGAAATGGTTACGGCTCCGGTGTTTCCGGGACCGGTTTTGAGCGGCAAAAGCTATACAATTTTAAACGAAAAATGGTATTATAGAAATAATATGTAATGCTGCTTAGAAAGAGGAATAACTACATGTACACATATCTGATTGTAGATGACGAAATGATAGAGCGAAAGGGAATTCGGATGCTGCTTTCGTGGATGAATATCCGGGAGAATATTCTGGAGGCCTCCAATGGGGAGGAGGCACTGGAGGTGTTTGAAAAAGAGAAGATAGACGTACTGCTGACCGACATCAATATGCCGTTCATGGACGGAATTGAGCTTCTTTCCCGGATTCATGAGGAGTATCCGGGGACGGAAACCGTGATTTTCAGCGGGTACGACGAGTTTTCCTACGCGAAAAAGGCGATTTCTTACGGTGTTTCCGCCTATATTTTAAAACCGGTCAACCCGGAAGAATTTAAAAAGGTGGTTGGTGAAATCACCGAAAAGCTTGCAAAGAGTGAGCGCGAGGAAAAACGGAAGGACGAAAGCATGGAGTTTCTGCGGGAGCATTTGCTGTATCTGATGGTCAACGGGCAAAGCCGCAGCACAATGCAGGAGAAAACACAGATGCTTCTCGATATGAGCTTTGTCCGGGATTTCTGCCGTATGGTACTGCTGGAGTGTGCCAACAACTATTTTGAACAGGTAAACAGCGAACAGATTGAAAAGATGCAGAGCGATTTGCAGATGCCACGACGCCGGAGCCAGATCCTGGGGTTGGAGGACGGGAGGAGTGGTCTGGATCTGCCCGGAGGGCAGATCGGCGTGAGATTGTTGCGTGGAAGGGGAGAGTGTGTTGGAGGACGGGGAGAGGGGCTGGATTCGCCCGGAGGGCGAATCGGCGTGAGTTTGTTGACTGGTGCAACGTTTGGAGATAGAATGAAAAAAAATATTTTCGGAGTTTTTTGTGCTTGATTTTATGAGAACAGAAAAGTTTCGGGAAGATATTGTGTGAAATTTGGAGGTTTTGGGGTATGGATAGGATTCGACTGAATGCTTCGGAGTGGATGGATTTTCGGAGTGGGGAAAAGAAGTGTTTTTTGCTGACGAACGGACTGGGAGGTTATTGTTCGCTGACGGTGATGGGGAATGCGGCGAGGAATGATCAGGCGCTGTTGATGGGGGCGCTGAAGGCGCCTACGGTGCGGGAGCATCTGATTTCGAATGTCTGGGAGACGTTGGAGGTGGATGGTGAGGAGACGGAGCTGTTTTCACAGGAGTTTGTGAATCGGACGCAGAATGTGGAGGGGTTTCGGTTTCTGGAAGGGTTTGAGATGGGGAGTCTGCCGGTATGGTTTTACCGGGTGAAGGGGGTTGAGATTGAGAAGACGATTGGGATGGTTCAGGGGGAGAATACGGTTCTTGTCCGGTATCGGGTGAGAAGTGGGAAGAAGGGGAGTTTTTCGGTTCGGCCGGTGATGCGGTTTGCTGCGAAGGGGGAGCAGCTGCAGGAGGGGCAGGATTTTGCGGTGGATCGGAAGTGCATTGCGAGCAATGGTGTGATTCTTTCTTATGGGACAAATGGGGAGCTTCAGATGGAGAAGGAGAGGATCTGGAGGGATTTGTTTTTTGAGCAGGATGCGCGGGATGGAAGAGATGGCATCGGAAGTGCTGTCGTGAATCATCGGATTCGGTTTGAGATGACGGGAGACGGCAGGGAGCAGGTCTTTTTTGTTGTGTATAGTCTCGCGGATGATGTGGATAAGTGGGATGAGGAAAGGATTGCGCTGTGGATAGAAGAGGAAGAGAAGCGGCAGGAGATGATTGCGGAAAAGTCCGGGATTTCTGATCCGGTGGGAAAGCGGCTGGCGGTGAGTGCGAGTCAGTATATTACGGAACGTGCATCGACAGGTGGGAAGAGTATTATGGCTGGTTTTCCTTATTTTGCGGACTGGGGGCGGGATACGATGATTTCGCTGCCGGGATGCACGCTGGCACTTGGGGAGTATGAGGCGTGTAAGAGCATTCTTCGGACTTTTATGGCATATACAAAAGAAGGACTGATGCCGAATCTGTTTCCGGAGGGGGATGCGCTTCCGATGTATAATACGGTGGATGCGGCCCTTTTGTTTTTGGATGTGGTGTATGAGTATTACCTTGAAACAGGAGATCTGGAGTTTGTGCGCGAGGCGTTTCCGGTGATGGAGGATATTGTGTTCTGGTATCAGAAGGGAACGGATTTCCATATTAAAATGGACAGTGACGGGCTGATTATGGCCGGGGGCGGTCTGGAGCAGGTGACGTGGATGGATGTGCGGATTGACAAGGAGCTGCCGACACCGCGTCACGGGAAGCCGGTGGAGATTAATGCGTACTGGTATAATGGTCTGAGGATTCTGGAAAAGCTGGCGCCGTTTGTCGGAAAGGATGGATCGGCGTATGGGAAGCTTGCGGAGCAGGTGAAGAAGAGTTTTCTCGAAAAGTTCTGGATGGAAGAGGAAGGATATCTGAAGGATGTGCTGAACGGCACGTATGAAGAGAAGCAGTTCCGATGCAATCAGGTCTTTGTGCTGGCACTTCCGTTTCAGATGGTGAGTCAGAAGCAGGGGCAGCGGATCTTACAGGCGGTCAAAGAAAAGCTGTATACGACAGCAGGACTGCGGTCATTGGAGATGGAGGATCCGGCATTTCATCCATGGATCGGCGGAAGCCAGCCGGAGCGTGACAGGGCATATCATCAGGGGACAGTCTGGGGATTTCCGCTTGGGGCGTATTTCCGTGCGGTGCTGAACTATTTCCCGAAGGAGGGAAAACAGGAAGTGCGCCGCGGACTGGACCGTCTTGCGAGCTGGATGCAGGAAGGATGTCTGTTTCATCTGGCGGAGATTTATGATGGTGCGGCGCCGGTGATGTCGAAGGGCTGCTATGCGCAGGCGTGGAGTGTCGGAGAGATTCTGCGGGTTTACAAAGAAATGGAGGGAAAGAAGATGAATGCGGTGGTGAAAAGAACGCCTGCGGAGTGGAAAAGCTTTTTTGAATCGGAAGAATTTGTGGAAAACTTTACGTATGAAGGGGATGACCTCGGTGTCTCGGTGAAAAAGGATGAACAGCTTGTGACAGAATGGAAGCTTTGGGCGCCGACAGCAATGGAGGTTTCGCTGGAACTGTTTTCCTGCGGCAGCAGCTGTGAGCACGGGGACCGAAAAATAGCCTCGATTGCGATGACGCGCGGCGAAAAGGGTGTCTGGAGTTGTGCATTGCAGGGAGCGCGGTATGGAACGTATTATACATATCACATTCTGCACTCAGATGGCGTTTTTGATACGGTCGATCCGTACGGTGTGGCTTCCGGTGTTGATTCGGAGCGGAGTATGGTAGTAAATCTTGCAGAGACGGACCCGGTGGGCTGGGAGCAGGATAAAAGACCGGAAATCCGGCCGGAGGACCGCTGTGTGTATGAGCTTCATGTGAAGGATTTTTCAAGCGATCCGAATTCCGGTGTTTCGGATAAGCACCGTGGAAAGTTTCTGGCATTTACGGAAGAAGGCACAACGCTGAATGGAGACGGAATTCATGCGACAGGGCTCGATTATCTGAAGTCGCTTGGCATTTCTCATGTGCATCTGCTTCCTGTTTTCGATTTCGGAAGTGTGCCGGAAGACGATGCGGAAGCGTTCAACTGGGGCTACGATCCGGTGCAGTACAATGTGCCGGAGGGATCCTATGCAACCGATCCTTTCCACGGAGAGGTACGTATCCGGGAAATGAAGGAAATGGTTCAGGCACTGCATAAAGCCGGCATCGGCGTGATTATGGATGTGGTATACAATCATACGTACAATCTCGATTCGCCGCTTCAGAAAACAGTTCCTTATTATTATTACCGTGAATGGGAGGATGGCACGATTTCCAATGGCTCCGACTGTGGAAACGAGACGGCAAGTGAAAGGGAGATGTTCCGCCGCTTTATGGTTCACTCGGTTTGTTACTGGGCGAAGGAATATCATATCGACGGTTTCCGCTTCGATCTGATGGCACTGCATGACACGGAGACCATGAATGCGATCCGCACAGCTCTGAACCGGATGCCGCGCGGCGAGGAGATTCTGGTTTACGGTGAACCGTGGAAGGCAGCGGCAAGCGCAATGCAGGAGGGATATTTCCCTTCGGATAAACAGAATATCGGAAAGCTGATGGATGGCATTTCCATGTTCTGTGACGATACGAGAGATTCCATCAAGGGAAGTGTTTTCATTGCCGCAGAGGGAGGCTATGTCAATGGAAAAGAGCGTCTTTCAGCAGGAATACTTTCCGCGACAGATGGCTGGCTGGACGGAAAAGGAGCCTATGAGCCGCGCAATGCGAGCCAGCTGATTCCGTACGTGTCGGCACATGATAATTATACGCTGTGGGATAAATTGAAACTGTCCGATCCGAAGCGGAAGGAGGATGCGGAGCCGGATTTTGACAAGATGGATGAGCGGACGCTTTCGATGAACCGTCTGGCGGCGGGCATTGTGATGACCTGCAAGGGAATGCCGTTTTTCCAGGCAGGAGAGGAATTTGCGCGCACGAAGCATGGCGAAGGAAACAGCTTCAAATCGTCGTGGCAGCTCAACAAAATTGACTGGACACGCGCCTTAGAGCAGGAAGAGCTGGTGGACTATTACCGTGGTCTTCTCGCTCTGCGCCGAAAATTTCAGGCATACGGAACGTGTGAGCCGGACTGTAAAAAGACATTTTTCCGTGAAAACCAGATCGCAGGCTACGAACTGGAATACCCGGATGGCCGCGCAGTCTGCGTCTTCTACAATCCATGGGAAAAAGAAGCTTTGCAGAAACTCCCGGAAGGAAACTGGAAACTGCTCTGCGATGGAAAACGCTGTGCAGAGGATGGAGCAGAGATGAAAGAAAGCATGATGCTTCCGGCAAAATCGATGGTTCTGCTGGCGCGGGAGTAAAATTGTAAATTTTGTCCCTTTTTGTCGGAATGCCGTCTGTGGAAACGGGCATCGATCATTCTGCCAGGCAGCGAGTGGGAATCAATTGTTTTTCGTTTAAGATAAAAATGCACTGTGAAATTGTCCGACGACGTTCCACAGTGCATTTTTATGTTTATGTGAGCAATGAGTCAGGATCTGTGCTTACACGAGATCCTGGCGATATCTAAGAGTTCGGATCATTATTCGTCCACAACTTCCAGTACATCCATCGGACAGGCTTTCGCGCAGATACCGCAGGCGATACATTTGGAAGCCGGATTTCCCTCGGTCTTTACGATCAGGCCAAATGGGCAGGCCTTTGCACAGGCTCCGCATCCCGTACATTTTTTCTTGTTGATCATGTAAACGCCCTTCGGATTCTGGGTAATGGCGCCTTCCGGACAGGCTTCGGCACATTTACCGCACTGCGGACAGGCGATCGGGCGGACAGCCTTTTTCTCTACGATCTGCAGACATGCCTTGTCCGGATCAAATACCTTATAAAATGCCTCAGAACATGCTCCCACACAGGCAAGACAAGCCATACAGGTACTGCCTTTTTTAACTTTCAGTTTTTTCATTTGTTTTATCCTCCGCTTAAAGTTTGTGTTTTCCTTATTCTACCATTTTTGATATTTTTTCTCAACGATATTTCCGGAATTTGCTATTATTTTCCTACTTGCGATTTTTCTTCCATCTTCCATTTCGCATGGCTCTGCATAGCTACAAAAAATCTTAAGGAAGCGGACAGAAAAATTGCAGTTTTTCTTCGGAAAATATACAAAAAGAAAAATCGGAAATTTGTTATGATGAAAGAGAAGAATGTACTCTCAAGCATCTCATAAAATCAGGAATGGAAAGATTTTGGGAGTACACAATAAGATCGGGAGGGGGATTTTTCATGATCCGTGAGAGCAATACACTGACATGGCAAGAGACGGCAGAACGAAAAAAGATGATGCGAAGAAGAGAAAGAGTGCGGAGACGAAAAAGAAAGGTGTGGCGAATCCGCGGGCTGCTGCTGTTACTTAGCTGTCTCCTGATTTTGGGCGGTATGCGGCACTTCCGGCAGAATCCGATCCAGCGATATGCGAAAGCAAACGGCATTTCAATGGATCAGTACCCGGAGGATCTGCTATCGCTTTATGAGAGAAACAAAGAGACGGAGACGTTCGTCGAAGAATATCCGTTGAAAAAAGAGGAGGAGCCGGAGATTGACCTGAGCGACCTGTCATCCGCATCGGAGGTTCCGCTTCTCTTGCAGTGGGATCAGAGATGGGGCTATCACCGATATGCCGGTGAAGTGATGGGATTAAGCGGCTGCGGACCGACAGCACTTTCCATGGTTGCCATTTTCATGACCGGCGATATCACAAAAAATCCGCGCTGGGTCGCCGATTTTGCCTCACAGAACGGCTATGCCGTAGACGGCAGCGGAACCGCCTGGTCTCTGATGCTGGAAGGAGCCCGGCAGATCGGCCTTTCCAGCAAAGAAATCCCTGTGGAACGGGAACGGGTAGAAAACAACCTGCAGGCCGGAAACCCCATCATTGCCCTGATGGGACCCGGGGAGTTTACCAGCAACGGTCATTTTATCGTTCTTACCGGATTGCAGAATGGCAGACTGAAAATCAACGACCCAAACAGCAGAAAAAATTCCGAAAAAACCTGGGATATCGATCAGGTGCTGGAACAGACAAAAGCGGTATGGGTATATTACAAATAATAAAATAGAAGACATACCCATCATAGCCTCCGAATACACTGTAAAAACAGCGTCTTCGGAGGCTTTTTGTGAGGGACTATATCGAGGAGCGTGCTGTAGAAACAGCGATTTACATGATCGAGACGAAAGCGACAGTACGGCAGACGGCGAAAAAATTCGGGGTGAGCAAGAGCACTGTGCATAAGGATCTGACCTCGCGGCTGGTGCTGGTGAATCCGCAGCTGGCGGCGGAGGCGCGGAAGATTCTTGATGTAAACAAGTCCGAGCGCCACATCCGCGGCGGGATGGCGACGAGGGAGAAGTATCTGCATCAAAAGCAGAAGTGAACGAAAGTGAACCAAAGAAGCTCTTTCCTAATCGCCCTAAATAGGGTATGATAGAGAAAGAAAACTTACGAAAACAGAGGGAATTTTATGAACGATTATATCCTGGAAGTCTGCGTGGACTCGGCGGAGTCGGCGCTTGCGGCGGCAAAAGGCGGAGCGAGCCGGCTGGAGCTGTGTCAGAATCTGGTGATCGGCGGAACAACGCCGAGTCCGAAGCTGTTTGAGGTGATCCGCAGACAGACAACCATTCCGATTCATGCATTGATCCGCCCGCGGTTCGGGGATTTCTGCTACACCCCATATGAATTAGAAGAAATCCGCGAGGAAGTCGCGATGTACCGCGAACTTGGTGCAGAGGGCGTTGTGGTCGGTGTGCTGAAAGAGGATGGAACGATGAATATGGAGGCAATGGAACAGCTGATGGAGGCAGCCGACGGCATGTCCGTGACGCTGCACCGCGCGTTCGATGTCTGCCGCGATCCGAAAGAAGCGCTTGAGCAGGCGGTATCGCTCGGTATGAACACCATTCTCACCTCCGGTCAGCAGAACAGTGCGGTAAAAGGAGCAGAGCTTCTCGCCGAACTGCAGCGCCAGGCGGCGGGACGCATCCGTATTCAGGCGGGCGGCGGTATCTGCGCGGATGCGATCCGCGAGCTGTATCCGAAAACCGGCGTGACCGCCTACCACATGTCCGGAAAAATCGAACTGGCGAGCCCGATGCAGTACCGGAAAGAAAATGTGAACATGGGACTTCCATCCTTAAGCGAATACACCCTCTACCGCACTGATGTCAAAGCCGTGCGCAGCGCGAGAGCGGTACTGGAAGAACTTTAACACCAGTAGACAAGAAGTCCCCCGTTTCTGAAGCAGTGGGATGAATTGCTAAAAGAAACATAACGGCAGTGGCGGGCGGAGAGAAATCGGTATCCTCCACTGACATGAGACAAGTCACAGTCGAACTATTTTCGACATGTCAGACTCCGTGAAATACCGACTGTGAGTTGAAACAAGAAAATAAAAAAAGAAAAGGACATAACATTATTATGAAAGCAAATACCATCAGCGGCCAGCGGCAGTATGCGTTCATCAGCCAGTTTAACTACATCCGCGAAGCCGGAACGGAAGGCGAAGAAAAAGCAGCCTGCCGGATCGAAAAAGAACTTTCTGAAATCGCAGAAAAATGGGGGCAGGGCGAATTGCAGATCCGCCGCGAGCCGTTCGAGATTGAGACATGGCAGGTTGACGAAGCTGTCTTTACGGTCACAGAGCCATATGAGAAAACATACACCGTCCGCGGCTGCTTCGCGGCAGCCAATACCGCTCCGGAAGGCGTGGAGGCACCATTCCTCTACGTAGAAAACGGCGACCCGGTCAGCCTTTCCCATGCAGAAGGGAAAATCGTCCTGATCAACGGCGGTGCCAATGCAGAAAACTATGAAAAACTGGAAAAAGCAGGAGCCGTCGGATTTCTGATCCTGACCGGAACGCCGCTGGACAAAGACGAGGACCGTCTGCCGGACTACCGCACCCTGCGCGGCGTAAAAAATCCGAAACTGCCGTGCGCCGTCATTCATTATCTTGATGTGATGGAACTGGTAGAACGGGGAGCGAGCCGTGCACGCCTCGTTTTACAGCAGAAAAAAATCAGGAGAACGTCGAAAAATATCATCCTGCGCATCCCGGGAACCGAGCAGCCAGAGGAAATCCTGACGCTGACGGCTCATTACGATTCCGTTCCGCAGGGACCTGGTGCATACGACAACATGGCGGGCGCAGCGATCATCATGGAGCTGGCACACTACTTCGCCGAAAACCGCCCGAAACGGACACTGGAATGCATCTGGTTCGGCGCGGAGGAGCTGGGTCTCTGCGGAAGCCGGGCGTATGTGAAAGCGCATGAAGCCGAGCTGGCGCAGCACCGCTTCAACATGAACGTCGACCTCGCCGGACAGGCCATCGGCGGAACCGTGCTTGGCGTGGCAGCAACGAAAGAGGCATGCGACGTGATCATGGAGCACTTAAAACAGGCGGACAAAGGCGTATCGCTCATCAACAACATCTGGAGCAGCGATTCCAACACCTTCGCATGGAAGGGCATCCCGGCGATGACGCTGAACCGCGATGGTTTCGGCATGCACACCTGCCACGATACGATCGACTGGATCTCCGCCTGGTCACTGAACCGGAGCGCCGGTGTCCTGGGCGAAATCGCCGAGTATCTGGCGGATGCAGAACCATTTCCATTTGAAAGAGAAATCCCGGCAGACTTTGCGGAGAGATTAAAAGTTTATTTTGGAGAATAAAAAGGAGAGAACATCATGAGCAAAAAACCAGTATTAGTCATCATGGCAGCAGGAATGGGAAGCCGTTACGGCGGATTAAAACAGATTGATCCGGTTGACCCGTACGGAAATATGATTATCGACTTTTCCATTTATGATGCAAAACAGGCAGGCTTTGAGAAAGTCATCTTTATCATCAAAAAAGCCATCGATGAGGCATTCCGCGAGGGCATCGGCAGGCGAATTGAGAAATACATGGATGTAGAGTATGTTTACCAGGAACTCGACGTTCTCCCGAAAGGCTACGAAGTGCCGGAAGGCCGCGTCAAACCGTGGGGAACCGGTCATGCGATTCTCTGTGCGGCAGAAGCCATCGACGGCGCACCGTTCGCCGTCATCAATTCCGATGATTATTATGGAAGAACGGCATTCGAGGAGATCTACCGCCAGCTGACAACCGAGCAGGACGGCGCGACCTATCAGTACGCGATGGTTGCCTACGACCTGTACAAAACCCTGACCGACAATGGCCACGTAGCCCGCGGCATCTGCACCGCAGACGACCAGAACCACCTTGTCGGCATTCATGAGCGCACAAGAATCGAAAACCACGGCGGACAGGCCGAATACACTGAGGATGACGGCGCAACCTGGACCGGACTGTCGCAGGGAACCATCGTTTCCATGAACCTCTGGGGCTTCACACCGAGCATTCTGATCGAGCTGAAACGCCGCTTCCTGCCGTTCCTCGAGAATGTATACAAAACCAACCCGTTAAAAGGCGAATACTTCCTGCCGTTCGTTGTCGATGAACTGCTGCAGGAGAAAAAAGCGGAAGTCACCGTACTCCGCTCCTATGATAACTGGTACGGCGTAACGTACAAAGAAGACAAAGAAAATGTCATGGCAGCACTGCAGAAATTAAAAGACGAGGGCCGTTATCCGCAGAAACTGTGGGAAGAATAACAAACGAACGGTACTGGGAAATTTTCTCCATGAGTGCATCTTTCGCAATGAAAAGAAATCCTGTATAATGGATGGAAGGAAATGCAAGGAGAATACCAATGGATACCTTATATATTGTAATACCAGCCTATAATGAGTCGGAAAATATCAAAAGAACGATCGAGGAATGGTGTCCCGTCGTGGAGAAGCATAACGGCGGCGGTGCGTCCCGTCTTGTGATCATCAACGACGGAAGCCGCGACGATACGTATGAAATTGCTTCAGCAGAGTGCGAAACCCACCCGTTGCTCACCGTGCTGACGAAGCCAAACGGCGGCCACGGTTCCACCGTTCTGTACGGCTACCGCTATGCACTTGAAAACGGTGCGGACTATATCTTCCAGACCGATTCCGACGGTCAGACCGATCCGGAGGAGTTCGAAAAGTTCTGGCAGATCCGCGAGGGCTACGACGCCATTTTCGGAAACCGCACAAGCCGCGGCGACGGCTTTTCCCGCGCTGTCGTGGAAAAAGTGCTGTGCGCGGTGCTCTGGACCTATTTCCACGTATCCGTGCCGGATGCAAATGCCCCGTTCCGTCTGATGAAAACAGACTACGTGGCCGAGTATCTGCCGCTGATGCCGGAAAACTACAATCTGCCGAACGCACTGCTGACTGCCTTCGGAGCGTATTTTCACCGGAAAATCCGTTTCATCCCGATCAGCTTCAAGCCGCGTCAGGGAGGAACAAATTCCATCAACATCCGTAAAATTGTAAAAATCGGCCGTCAGGCGCTGCACGATTTCCGTGAGATTCAGAAAGCGGTTGCGAAAAAAAGAGGATAAAAAATAATATAAGAGAAGGAACGTATCCCATGTTTCATGAGATACGTTCCTTCTTTTTGTATGCTTATTTTTTATTATGGACCTTATTTTTAATAGAAGCGATGCGATCTTTTCTGATTCATGGAATCCTTTAGTGCCAGAAGTGATTCGATCAGGATCAGAAGCAGGATCACAGCGATCATGACTGCGAGGATCTGATTTGTTCGCTGATGGAACCAGGAGCCGATTCCTGTGTGTGCAGTCTGTGTATTCTCGGTCTGTGCGGCATTTTCAAGAGCTGCAGTTTCCGAAGTAATAATCTGTGCATCCGGGTCTGTTGTTCTGACAGATGGTACAATCTGCGTTGCGGCTGGAAGCTGGCTGGAAGAAGTAACAGCGGATGCGGTAACTTCCGGGTGGATGGTGGAAAGATCAACTTCTTCGTCTTCTGTAACAACTGCGCTGGCAATCGGTTCTGCTGCGATCGGTTCGGATGCAGGAACCTGTTCCGGTGCGGTTTTGGATGCAGGAGCTGCGGTTTCCGGAAGAATATTTTCCTGTGCCGGCTGTTCCGAAGCAGATGGCTGTACCACGGTCGGGGTTTCTGCCGGTGCGGATGGCTGTTCCGGAACGGATGGTTCTGGAGCGGCCGGTTCTTCCGGAACTTCCGGTGCAGATGGCTCTTCCGGAAGAGATGGCTCCGGGTCAGTTGCCGGTGTTTCCGGGATTGCGGTACAGTAAACAAGAGAAGTCATCGCCGCCGAAGAATCCGTAATCACAACGGAACCGCCATTGGAAACGGCCTGTCCATTAACATAGAAGGAAATCTGATCCATATCCAGTGTGTAGCCAGGTTCCGTAACCATCGATACGGAGAACGTTCCGTTTACTTCCTCGACCGGTTCGCTGTTCTGATACAGGACATAGGAACCATCATCGGAAAGATATGACATGGTGACCGGCGCATCCATTGTGGAATCCTGAAATGTCAGGGCAGCATCGGTAAAAGCAAGGGCCGCCTGATCGGTGTTCAGATAGAATTCCAGGTCCTGTGCATCGTAATGGGTGAAGTGAATGGTAATTTCACCGGCGTCTGTATTTTCTGCACTTGGAACTGTCTCGGCTGCTGCCGAATACGGAGCGGAAAAAAATAATCCGGCCGCCAGGAGGCCTGCCATTCCGAATCTCAGAATCAAATTTCCTGTGTGTTTTTTCGTTGTCTGTGTGCTGTGTAACATATGACATCCTCCTTTCACCTGATCGGTTTCTAATGTCGGTCTGTTTTATTTTCCTGCGGTAAGTTTCACGTATAAATTGAAAGAAAAATAATTGATAAAATATAAATTTTCTTTCTTTTTAAAGATTATACCATATGTAGAAAGAAATATCATGTAAAAATAAAAAGTTAAAAGAAAATTTGAAAATGCGTCAAAAGTGGAAAAGGTTTGTAATGCATGTCGAAAAATAGAAAAAGAACTGTCACAATTTCTTAAAAAATATTTGCGGAAAAAGAGGGCAGAAAGGGCAGAATGTGAAACAAAAGCAAAATAAAAAGAAGGAAACAAGACACGGAAAAGTATTCCAGGCAGGCCGCATGCAGAAGAAAAAGTGGGAATAAAAACCGATCCAATTCGTCAAAAAAGCGGAAAAGTGGTGAAAAATTGTGGGTTCTATGAAAAAAACGATGGGAAAAGACAGGAATGTTGTCGAAATATTCTAGTTGACAAAAAGATGTAACACTGGTAGAATCGGTTTGTAACAAGTTGTAACAAAAACGTAATAATTGTTCAGGAGGTAAGTATGACATTCAAAAAAAGTTATGTGCCGGGCATCCTGGGGAGCGTGCTCACACTGACTGTCATCATGGCTGCACCCGTAAAAGCAGAGACAAAGGAAGAAACCATTTTAAATAAAACAGACTGGAGCACAATGGCTGCAGCAAACGTAGAAGGATATGTCAACATCCGCAGCGAGGCAAACGCAGATTCCGAGATCGTCGGAGTTCTGATGCCGGGCTATGCGGTTACTGTAACAGAAAAAGGAGACGAGTGGAGCAAGATCTCTTCCAATGGTGTAGAAGGCTACATAAAGAATGAATATCTGGTATTTGGGGAAGAGGCAAAAGCACATTACCGCAATATGTGCGGTATCACCGGAGTTGTTCAGGCGGACAGCCTTCGTGTCCGTGAGGCAGCATCCACAGATTCCGCGCAGGTTGGAACACTGACACAGAATGGTGAAGTCAGCATATTCGGCGAAGAGGCTGACTGGTATCAGATCCAGTACAGCGGAAGCAGCGCATACGTTCATGGAGACTATGTGACACTTTCAGAGGAGTTAAAAGGTGCTGTTTCCATGGAGGAATACCAGGCATCACAGGCCTGTGCGGCAAGCAGCGCAGCAGCAGCCTCCACAGCAGGCAGTGCATCGGTAATTTCCGCAGACAGCAATGATGTGGCAATGCTTGCAGCACTGATCGAGTGCGAGGCAGGCGGCGAGAGCTACACAGGAATGGTGGCAGTCGGAGCGGTTGTAGTAAACCGTGTCAACAGCGGTTCCTTCCCGAACAGTGTTTCCGGCGTTATTTATCAGAGTGGACAGTTTACACCGGTTGCGACCGGAACTTTCCAGAGTGTGCTCGCACGCGGAGCGAGAAGTGACTGTTACGCAGCTGCACAGGCTGCACTTGCAGGTGAGAGCCCGGTTGGCGGATGCCTGTATTTCAACAGCGGCTACGGCAGCGGAATTCAGATCGGATATCAGCATTTTTATTAAAAACAGGCGTGGAACCTTTGCAAGGGGATAGGCAGAGGGAAGACGCATTCCCATAGATTGACAGAACAGAAAAACGAGTAAGTGAACAGGGGAGACGTTCGCTTACTCGTTTTTCGTTTTATTGCAAATCGTTGTTGTCGAAGATTTTTAACAGCTTGGTCTTCCGGTTATCGGCCCGGAAGTCTGCCAGCGTCTGCCGCAGTGTCGTGTGGCGGATACGGTAGGTGTTGGACAGGAAACAGAAAAATGTGATGACCCAGAGAACCGGCCAGAGAAGTACGCATTTATGAAGCTTTGGGAACCGCAGCTTCATCTGAATATGGCCTTCGTGGAACCAGGCATGGATACCGGTGTGCTGGTAGGAACCGCTGCTGACAATTTTTCTCTGTGTATCACTGCCGAAATCGCCGTCTGCGAGAATTTTTTCCAGAAAAATGGCACAGTCAGAGGCAGAGCAGTGAACCTGCGGATCAATGGAGGCAGAAAGACCGAAATAAATACGGCAGGATTCCAGAATCAGCTCATAAAGATGAAAAATTTTCGATTCCCGGCACCAGAAGTGGATTTTTTCAAAATTAACCTCGGAGGCATAACGTTCCAGATACAGAGTGAAATCGCAGAGCAGACGGCTGCCAAAACCGCTGTAGAGGTAATGCTTGAGCATGTGATGCAGCATGTAAAACACATTTTCCGTTGGCGGCAGTACCGGATAGGTCTGACCGTAGAGTTCCACGAAAGATGGTTTCAGATGACTGGCGGAAAAAATTTCGTCCACCAGTTCATTGGCCCGGGAAAACTGATAAATACCGACGATGCGGTAATGGAGTTCCAGCGTAAAGGAGCGGCCAGTCTCGGGAAAAGTGAAGCGGTAGGTGACATGGTGATCGCTCTCCTCCGGCTCCTCCGTGTAGCCATGAGCGTTAAGAATCCGGCAGGCACGGGAAAAAGCATCTTTTTCGGGAATATAAAGATCCAGATCTCCCAGCTTCCGATATTCGGGAATGGGATAATTGGCGGCGAGACTGATGCCCTTTAAGAGAAAGCAGGGAATCTTCTCCGCAAGGAGGAGCGAAAAAGTAAGGCGTGTAAAATGTTCCAGCTGATAATAGGAGAGCAGCATCTGCTTCGTCTGCTGTTTGAGAGCAGAAAACTGCGGCTGCTGTTCAAAATATGGCAGAAGAAACGGAAGCGAACAGTGTTTTTCGGCCAGACGGTATAAGGCGGACGGATCCACACCATCAAGCGGGACCGGTTCGGACAAATCCGTGCATAAATTTTTTAAAATCTGTAAATAAACGGCATCAAGCGGCTGCATAAGATACTCCTTTGGGGAAAAGATTTTTCAAATATGTTTTAGTATATCACAAAATGGAAAAAGAAAGTGCAGAGAAATAAAACTTTATTACAGATATCAATAAAAAGCAAAATAAAGTTTACAATGCAATTGGGTAGGGCTATAATAGAACTATTAGTATCCTTGTTTTTCTCTGAGGTAAGAAAGAAAAGCAAGACGCAGAAGAATGGAGATAAAAATGACCAGAAAAGGTGATTTTGTACTCAGACAGATTGCAGACGAATATGTTCTGATTCCATATGGGGCGACGGCGGAAAAGATGAATCAGGTACTCACACTGAGTGAAACAGCAGCTTTTATTTACGAGCAGACCGGCGATGCCGTATCTGCAAAAGAGATTGCAAAACGGCTCGGAAAAGCTTACGATATGCCGGCGGAGGAAGTGCAGGAGGACGTAAACGCAGTGCTGGAAACATTCCGAAACTATGGTATCCTGGAGCGTGTTTGAAAAATCTACGAAAACGGCGAGGTAGCGTATGATAGTATTTTTAGTCGGCGGCGAGAGCAGACTGATGGATGCTCTGATCACCAAAATGGAAAAAGACGGACATAAGACATATCTGCTGACCGGAAAGCGGGATGGAAGAGGAAAGTACCGCCGCGTCTTCGAACGGTATAATTTCCCCTACGACAGCGAGAGCGTGCGGGAAATTTTTACCAATGTAAACCCGGATCTTGTTATTTTTCTCGGAGCTTACGATACCAACTATGACTGGAGTGATGCCAGAAGAGAGTCGGTCCGTTACACCGCAGATCTGACGAACCTTCTTTCGGCGTATGCATTTAAACAAAATGGTCGTTTTGTGTACCTGTCTTCCGAAGTTGTTTATGGCCGGTCTTACAGCAGCGATATCCACGAAACGGAACCGGCATCGTCCAAAAGCTTTCAGGCAATGGCGATTTTGCAGGGAGAAAATATCTGCAAAAGCTATCGTGACACCAGAGAGATGGACACGCGGGTTCTGCGCTTCGATCATATGTATGATATTCCACGGAAAGGAAAGGCCGACAATAACCCATGTTTCCAGATGATGCTGGAAATGCTGAAAACCAATCAGATTGCAGCAAACAGCCGAAATGTTTTTTCCATGATTTATCAGAGCGATGCGGTGGAGTTTGCGTACCGCGTGATGATGGCAGAGCATCCGAAATATCCGCTGTATCACATTTCTTCCGGCGAGGTCATCAGTCAGATGAAACTGGCAGAGCTGATTCAGCAGAATGCGGGAGACGGAACGACGATTCGGGATGATACCGTCGGAGAGGGCTATCGCCTGGTGCTGGATGGCAGACGGTACAGGAAAGAATTTGACGGAAAAATTTTTGTCCCATACGAAGAAGGCGTAAAAGCTGTTGTAGAGTATATGAAGAAATACAGCAGTTCCTTTTTACAGAGAGAAGATACGGGCGCCGGATGGGGCAACCGGGTCTGGAGACTGCTGGTGCGGATTTTCCGCATGCTGGCTCCGTATCTGGAAAACCTGATCTGTTTTATCCCGTTCTTTATGATTCATAACCGTGCGGTCGGCAGCCAGTATTTTGCAAAGCTGGATGCGTATCTTTTGTATGTGCTTTTGTTTGCAATTGTGTATGGACAGCAGCAGGCGATCTTCTCAGCGCTTCTGGCGACGGCTGGCTACTGTTTCCGCCAGATGTATAACCAGAGCGGTCTGGAAGTGCTGATGGATTACAGTACGTATATCTGGATGGCGCAGCTTTTTATCCTGGGCATGGTAGTCGGTTACATGCGTGACCAGATTCATCATATCAAAAAGGACGATCAGGAGGAGATCAGCTATCTGCACGGACAGCTTGGCGATATGACTGAGATCAACGACAGCAATGTGCGGATGAAACAGATTTTTGAACTGCAGCTTGTCAACCAGAAGGACAGTCTTGGAAAAATTTATGAAATTACATCGTCACTGGATCAATACGGTGCCTATGAGGTGCTTTTCTATGCAGCACAGACGATTTCCAAGCTGATGAATACGGAGGATGTGGCGGTTTACACCGTTGCCAACCAGTCGTATGCGCGTCTCTTTTCCTTTACTTCGCCGACGGCCAGAAAGCTGGGAAATTCCATCCGCTACCCGGAGATGGAAGCGATGTATACGGATCTGAAAGAACGCCGCGTATTCATCAACAAGACGATGGATGAGCGCTATCCGCTGATGGCGCAGGCCATTTATGCGGAGGATGAAATGCAGATCATTCTGATGCTGTGGGGACTTCCGTGGGACCGCATGAACCTGGCCGAGTCCAATCGTCTGACGGTCATCAGCTATCTGATTCAGAATGCGGTTGTCCGTGCAAACCGTTATCTGGAAGCACTCCGGGAGCACCGTTATCTGGGCAACAGCAGCATTTTGGAAAAAGAGGCATTTACACAGCTGGTAAGTGCGTTTTTTGAGGCAAAGCGGAATGGACTGACAGAATGTTCCCTGGTAAAGATTACCTGCGGAGAAGAAAAATATCTGGAAGCAGCAGAGGTGCTCGGAAAGAAACTGCGACAGACCGATTACGTCGGAATGCTGGATGGCGGCCTGTATGTATTGCTTTCGGATACAGAGGAAAAGAATGCGCTGGGTGTTATTACTCGTTTTGCAGAAGCTGGATATGAGAGTACAATTGCAAATGGGGAGGTGGCCGCATGAGCATAAACGGAACACTGGCGTTTGTGATCCTGTGGATCGTGAATGCTCTGATTGCGCTTGTGTATCTGCTGGTTGGAATTTTCCTTTATGTTCCGGCGTGTGATCTGAAAAGAGAGCAGGGGGAGGAGATTCAGTACGACAATCGGAGAGCATTTTTTATTCGTTTTATCGTCATGGTTCTCTGCCCGGTCGTCGGTCCGGCATTTTTTCTGTGCAGTTATCTGATTTACAAGACGGTATTCCGCCAGGCGGTCGATCTGGAAGATGTTATTTTCAGCAAGGAACGTGTGCAGACACATCTGAAAGCGGACGAGGAGCGGGAGCGCAACATGGCGCCGCTGGAAGAATCGCTTGCCGTCAGTGACAAGCGGAATATGCGTATGCTGATGCTGAATGTGATCCGCGGAGATATGCAAAAATCCCTGGAATCCATTACCATGGCACTGAACAGCGAAGATTCTGAGACATCCCATTATGCGGCCTCGGTATTGCGGGATGAGCTGAACGATTTCCGGTCCAATGTGCAGAAAATGTACACGCAGATGCAGCAGGAAACAGAGACGGAAACAGAATGTGAAGAAATGCTGATCGATTATATGAATCGAATTTTAAGTCAGAAAATTTTTACAACAATGGAGCAGACCAAGTATGTCAATATGCTGGAAGAAGCGGCCGAATCGCTGTACCAGAAAAACGGTGCACGAATTACGGCAGACCGGTACGAGGGACTGTGCCTGAAACTTCTGGATTTAAAAAAAATTCCGGAAACCGAAAAGTGGTGTATGCGTCTGGCACGGCAGCACGGAAATGCGCTGGCAGCGTATACCTGCCGGTTAAAACTGTATTTCACAATGGGGGAAAAAGAGAAATTCTTCGAAGTTTTGCAGGAACTGAAAGAGTCTGATATTATTATTGATAATGAGACGCTGGAGCTGATCCGGATTTTCAGTTAAGCAGGAAGAAAAAGAAAAGCAGAAAGGAGGAACAGAGATTATGACAATGAAATGGCTTACAATTTTACAGTTTCTGGAAATTGTCGCGGCATATGGCATTGTAACTTTGTTCCTCCCATGGCTGGTACTCCGGAAGCGGTTCCGCCGTTTTTCTGCTGCGGAACAGCTGACCGGATATTTTTTTGCGGGAAATTTTTATATCATCTATCTGGTATATCTGCTGCAGTTTCTTCATATCAGCAATCGTGTGACACTGACGGCAGGCACCGTGGGGCCGTTTCTTCTGGTGTGGATCTGGAAAAGAAGAAGTAAGATTCCAGGTGTGATCGAGTGGGTTCTGGAGAATGTAGAGCGTCTGCTGAGTGGAGAACGTGGAAAGAAAACTTCGCTTGTGCAGCTGCGAGGGACCATTTACAGGCGGTTTTTCCGTGGAAAAAGAAAGCAATGGCTGAATGTGCTGCTGGAGCTTGCTGTGATGGGGGCCGCGATTGCGGCAATTACGTATGTCTATGGGCCGAATATGATCGAAGCTTACGGTTATAAAGCCAGTGATATCCCGGTACACAACTACTGGATCAATGAGCTGGATCGGAACAACATCTGGGTTGCAGGTGTGTACCCGTATGGATTTCACATCGTGATTTATTATCTGCATATGGTGTTTGGGATCAAAACGTATGTCTTGCTGCGGATCTTTGGCGTAGTGCAGACATATTTTGTATATCTGGCAATGGTTGTGGCGCTGAAAATGGTGTGCAAGGGAAGATTTACTCCATATCTTGGCGTGCTGTTCTATGTGATGGATATTTTTAACCGGAATACGTATGCAAGATTTGAAGGTGCGCTGCCGCAGGAATTCAGTATGATCTTTATTCTGACGTCTGTCTGCATGGCGATCCGTTTTTTTCAGGAATTTGCAAAAGAGCAGAAGGCAGAAGAGAATGAAAAAAAAGAACTGGATCAAAACTGCCGTTGGTATCTGATCCAGTTTGCCATTGGATTTTCGCTTACGCTGACGATCCACTTTTACAGCACGATGATCGCCGGGCTGTTTTGCATTGGCGTTGCAGTCGGCTTTTGTTTCCGGTTTGCCCGGTGGAAGTATTTCCGCAGAATTATGGCAACGGGAATCCTGAGTGTGCTGCTTTCTGTACTGCCCATGGCGGCGGGTGTTGCGATGGGAAAAGGACTGCAGGGATCCCTGTACTGGGGATTAAGTGTTATCAATGGAGGAAAGGATGATGAAACGGAAGCGACAGATTCTCTGGTGGAAAATACAGAGCTGAGCACCATTTCGGAAAGTGAGGGGACAGAAAACAGGGATGGCGGCTCAACAGTCAGTGCATCACAGGTCGAGGCGCTGAAAAAAGCGGCTGAAGAGAAACTGGCAGAACAAGCGAAGGAGCAGCAGAAGCCATTAAAGGAACGTTTAAAAGAAAAATTTGCAGCAGTTCGAAGCAGCATTCGCGTAAATGTGATGAATGTAAAACCATATATTGTGGAAATTACCCTGGGAAGTATTGTGCTTTTGGCTGCGCTTGGAAGTTTGATGGTGCTTTTACGGGAGATTGATTTTGCGGGAGTGATTTTTTCCACTGCCTTTTATCTGCTCTGTATGTGCTGTCTGCAATGTGCATCCCTGCTGCATTTGCCGGCATTGATGGATCCAAACCGCTGCAGCATTTTCCTTTGCTATTCGGTTTGTTTTTCATGGACGCTGGGAGCAGATGCCATCGTACATCTCCTGATACGATGGTGGAAGAAAAGATGGGTCAGCAATGTTGCATCTATCCTTACTTTAGTCATAGCGGTTTCTGCTGTGATATCAAATGGTCTTCTGAGAAAGCCGATTGTTGTAGACGCTCTGGAAGATAATGGAGCGATTGCCTGCGTTACCAATATTTTAAAAGAAAACAGGAATTTCACCTGGACCATCTGCTCTGCCGATGATGAACTTCGAATGACGGAGTTTTACGGCTACCATTATGAGACCATTACTTTTCTGCGTGAACTGCAGGATCTGGAAAAAAATCCGGAGATCATTATGCCGACACAGAATGTATATTTTTTTGTGGAAAAAATTCCAATTGATTATGCGGGAAGTACCAACCACAAAGAAGTAACCGTGGAGGGAGCAGAAGCACCCCTTCCGTCAGCAGGCGGAATTGAACCGTATTTTGCAGAAAACCGGTGGTATACGATGTGCCATATTTATTACTGGACACAGAAATTTAAAGAACTTTATCCAGACGAGATGGAAGTCTATTATGAAACAGACAGTTTTATTTGTTATCGTGTACAGCAGAACGTAAACAGTCCGTACAATTTTGCAATTGATTACGGATATAACAATCCAACGCCAAAGGCAGGAAGCGAGGAAGAATAGAGATGGTTTCGCGTAGAAATTTTGTAGCAATTACAATCATTATGGCGATCGTTCTTTTCTTATTCCAGGGATTGAATGTGGCAAGAGAAAAGCTGAACTATTACGATACAAATGCATATGCGAAGGATAAAGAAACGTTAGCGGATGGAAGCGGAGCATTTGGAGCAGTGGATGCTTCCGATCAGATTAACATAGAGGGCAGCAGGGGAACCATTGTTTATATCGGAGCAGAAAAGAGCGACTCTATCGGTACCGTTGTTCAGGAATGGTGCCGGTATATGAAATATGAGTCAGCAGTCTATTCATCGATAACAAAATATGAGAAAGCAATGGAGAAAAAAGATACCAGGCTGCCGGAAATGGTGATTGTGAATTCGGAAAATATAGACTGGACAACCGTAAAGGATACCGTGGAACTGCAAAAATGTACAGAACAGGGGATTCATCTTGTATTTGCAAATCTGCCTGATGTTTCTGTGATAAAAAAGAATCAGAAATTCATGGAATTGCTTGGCATCAAAAAAATTACAGCAGATCAGGTAACGGTGAAGGGAATGGATTTGTATGCGAATCTGATGCTTGGCGGAGAAAACATTTATGAGGCGAAGAAACAGGAAGAGAAAAAGATGCAGGATCTTGAACTGACTTTTCCGTGGTTTAAACTGGCAGGTGGTACGAAAGCTTATATGAAAGGTATTCCGGAAGACAGTACCTTAAAAGTGCAGGAACATCCCGTTGCAATCTGGCGAAAAAGTACGGGAAATGCCTATGTTTTTGCAGTAAACGGAGATTATATGGAGGATGAAACGGGACTTGGAATCCTGACCGGAATGCTTTACGAGACAAGAGATTATCTGATTTACCCGGTCGTAAATGCACAGAATCTGATTGCTGCTGATTTTCCGGTTCTGACAGAGGAAAATACAGCACAGATGCAGGAGATTTACGGCAACACAGCAACAGCTGTTAACCGTGATATCATCTGGCCCTCTTTTGCTTCTGTTTATGAAAAGAATCATCTCGGACTGACCTGTATGCTGGCGCCGAAGCTTGATTACAGCAGTACAACAAAACCAGATGGCAGTATGCTGAACTATTATGTGAAACTGATTAATGAGCAAAAAGGGGAAACAGGGCTTTCCGGTACTTGTGAGTCAGAAACGGATGTGATACAGAAACTGCAGGAAGATCAGGAGTTCATGCAAAAAAAATTGAATACGTTTGCTTTTTCTTCTTTTTACGCTGGAGAACAGACGGATGAAGAAATGGAAAAAGCATTGCAGCAGCCTGTTCTTGAACAGATTCGTACGGTTGTAAAAGCCAAGGATACCGAGGGGGATATTGTAAGATATCAGAACGATCAGGTTACAAGCCAGAAAGTGATATCGGAAGAAGAGGAGCAATTTACATACCGTTCCTGGATGAAAGTAAAGAGTGTGGAATCTGCACTTGGATATACCAGTGTTCTGCTGGATTTGGATGCTATTCTTTATCCGAAAACAGAAGAGGATCGCTGGGAAAATATCGGCAAGGAATTTGCGGCGAATCTTTCTACGTACTGGAAGCTATTCTCCGGTTTTGACGGCACGACCGTATCGGAATGTGACACCAGAATCCGGACATTTCTGAATTCCCGTTATGAAGATGACAGAGAAGACAATGCCATCACATTAAGGACAACAGGAACCGATGAAACAGCGTATTATGTTCTTCGCACGCACAATGAAGATGTCAGAAAAGTTACAGGCGGAACAGCAGAAAAACTTGAAGATTCCGCGTGGCTGATTCGCGCAGAGCAAAGTGAGGTAAGGATTACGCTTGGAGCATCGGATCAACGGTATTACTATGAGAAAGGGGCGAAAAACGAATGAGAGTCTGCATTGTTGCGGAAGGATGCTACCCTTTCGTCGTAGGAGGTGTTTCAAGCTGGGTACACAGCCTGATCCAGCTGTTTCCGGAAACGGAATTTGTGATTCTTGCAATTGCGGCAAATCGTTCCCAGCGGGGAAAATATGCCTATGAATTGCCGAAAAATGTGTCTGCGGTCTATGAACTTTATCTTGACGATGTGGACTGGAGCGGCAGCAAGAAACTGCACAGAAAACGGCTGAAAAAAGAACAGTATCAGGCACTGCGCAGTCTGATTCTGGATCAGGACATCGAGTGGGATGTTTTGTTTGACCTTTTCCAGAAAGAAAATGTTTCCCTGAATGCGCTGCTGATGGGGGAGGATTTTCTGAATGCGGTCAGAGACTGCTATAATCTGAAATACAGTCAGATTGTCTTTTCTGATTTCCTGTGGACGATGCGTTCGATTTATCTGCCGCTGTTTCTCACCATGCAGACGGAAATACCGCGTGCCGATTTGTACCACTGTGTTGCAACCGGTTATGCGGGGGTTCTTGGTGCCATGGCAAAACACTTCTACGGCAGCCGTCTCCTGATTTCTGAGCACGGAATTTACACCAGAGAGCGGGAAGAAGAACTGATCAAAGCCAAATGGGTAGAAGGAATCTATAAAAATATCTGGATCGATCAGTTTCGAAAAATGTCAAAGCTGGCGTACAACGAAGGGACGCTCATTACATCACTGTTTGAACATGCACGGGAACTGCAGATCGAACTTGGCTGCCCGATCGAAAAAACCATGGTCACGCCAAACGGAATCCGTGTGGAAAATCTGCAGAATATTCCGGGGAAAACGGAAGAAGATGAAGGAAAAATCAACATCGGTGCGGTACTGCGTGTGACCCCGATTAAAGATGTCAAAACGATGATTCAGGCATTTGGTTTTGCGAAAGAAAAAGATGACCGTCTGAAACTCTGGATTATGGGACCATGGGAAGAAGACCGGGAATATGCCGAGGAGTGTTTCCAGCTTGTCTCGGATATGGAAATCCCGGATGTTGTTTTTACCGGAAGAATCAATATCCGCGATTATCTTGGAAGAATGGATGTGACCATTCTGACCAGCATAAGTGAGGGACAGCCGCTGACCATTCTGGAAAGCTATGCGGCGCATAAGCCGGTGATTGCAACGGATGTCGGAAACTGCTATGGACTGATTTACGGGGAAAGTGATGATTTCGGTGCGGCCGGAATTGTCACGCATATCATGAATATTGAAGAAATCGCGCAGGCGATGCTGGATATGGCGGCAAATGAAAAAATGCGCCTGGAAATGGGAGAGACCGGCTATCGCCGTGTGATGGAGAAATATAGAGTAGAATATATGCAGAAAACATACTGGGAGATTTACCGGGATTTCGCAGAACAGATGGGGCTGGAGTGGAAGGAAGAATCGGTAAAACTGCCGGATAAGGAAAAGTAAAACCGGAGCAGGCACAAAAAAGGAGGAAGAGGATATGGCAGGAATCGGAGTTCGGCTGAATCGGATTTTTGAAAAAAATACACTTACGACAAATCTGGTTGGATTTTTCTACAGCACCGTAGTGACGGTTGCGCCCATGTTTGTCATCATTATCAATCTGATTTTAATGGAATATCTGCTGGATTTTGCCAGTGTGGGATATGTGACAAGAGAGCTGTTTTCCTGCACGATTCTTTATACCTTTATCTTTTCTCTTCTGACGGCGTCCCCGTTTAATGCGGTGCTGTCCCGCTATATGTCTGATGTGATCTACGAAGAGCGGTATCAGGATATTTTACCCTGCTATCATATTGGTATGCTTCTGAACATTGGTCTCAGCTGTCTGTTGGGGATTCCGTTCTGTCTCTGGGAACATTTTGTGGGAAAGGTACCAACCGCATATGTATTCTGTGGCTTTTGCGGTTATATCAGTCTGGTGCTTGTTTTTTACTCGATGATTTATCTTTCTATTTGCAAAGATTATCAACGGATTTCACAGTATTTTTTCTTCGGCATGCTGGTGGCATTTGTCCTTGCCCTGATTTTACACTTTATTCTGAAGTGGGAGACAACATGGAGTATGCTGTTTTCTCTGACGATCGGATTTTTTGTGACGGCAACGCTGGAAAATGCGCTGATCCGCCGGTATTTTGTGCGAAATAGCAATCATTACCGGCCGGTACTGCAGTATTTTAGGAAATATTGGAAATTGATTTTTACAAACTTTTTGTATATCCTTGGGTTATACATTCACAATTTTGTGTTCTGGACAACGGATATGCGGATGGAGATTGCAAAAAGTTTCGTATGTAACCAGCCATACGATATGGCATCCTGTCTCGCCATGTTTACCAACATTTCCGCAACGATCATCTTTATTGCGCGTGTGGAGATGAACTTTCACGAAAAATATAAACTGTACTCGGAGGCAGTCATCGGCGGAAAAGGCGCCGATATTGACAATGCGAAGAAACGGATGTTCCGTCAGCTTTCCAGTGAACTGATGACACTGGCGCGGTTACAGTTTATCATTTCTGTTGTGGTTTATCTGATCTGTGTTATTCTGCTACCAGGGGAGGGATTTTCCGGTATGACACTGAAAATTTATCCGTCACTTGCGGTTGGATATTTTATTCTGTTTCTGATGTATGCGGAAATTATCTTCCTGTATTATTTTGACGATCTGACAGGGGCAATCTGGACAGCGATCGTGTTTTGCCTGGTGACATGGATTGGCAGTCTGATTGCAACACATTTACCGGTGATCTGGTATGGCGCCGGGGTCATAGCAGGAGCATTTGCAGGATGGAGTGTGGCATATGCGAGACTGCGATGGGTAGAAAAAAACATGGACAGACATGTCTTTTGCCGTGGAAATCTGATTCCTCAGGGAAAGGGGAAACGGCCATCCGGTATGGTTTATGAAAGAAAAGCAGAGCAAGAGCAGAAGGAGGAAGCGTAAATGAGCACAGCAGCAATTGTAAAAGCTTGCGTTATTTTGATGGGAATTGGAATTATGATCGTTACCTTCGTGCTTCATGCGAAAAAGAAGCTGACCGTAAACCTGGCAGTTACCTGGGAACTGCTTGGAATTGCAGCAATCTTAAGCGGAGCGGTTCCGAGATTTTCCGGATGGAGCAGCCGGATCGGGCTTGGGAGCCTCGTTGTTCTTCTGATCACAGCGCTTCTGGTTCTGTGGGGCGTTTACCAGATGACAATTCAGATCTCTTCCCTGTTAATGAAAAACCAGGAACTGGCGATTCTGGTTTCTCTTTTGAACCAGGAGAATGAAAGAATTCTGAGAGAACTGGAAAAACTGACGGGCAAAAATGCAAGAGAGTTATAAGGGAATAGAAGAAGGAAGAACGAATGAAGAAAATTTTGTTTGTGATCAACACCCTTGGCCGGGCGGGAGCGGAAACAGCGCTGCTGGAACTTTTGCGCCGCCTGGATGCGGAGGAATATGAAATTTCACTTTACGTACTTTTGGGGCAGGGTGAAATGATTTCCCAGGTACCGCAGAGGGTACATGTGAAAAATAAGAAAATCTGTACCGCTTCTGTGCTGTCCGGTGCGGGGCGGAGAAAACTGATACAGACATCTTTTCTGGCGTTTTTCCGCCATGGTCGCACCATAAAGAAAATGCAATATGTGATACAAAATTTTTTCCGAATGAAAAAAACTGGAAACATTCAGCCGGACAAGCTGCTCTGGCGTGTAATTTCGGATGGAGCAGACCGATTTTCGGAAACCTTCGATCTGGCGGTTGCTTACCTGGAAGGCGGTTCTGCTTATTACGTTGCCGATCATGTGAATGCTAAGAAAAAAGCTGCCTTTGTCCATATTGCATACGGCAATTCCGGTTATACAAGGGAAATGGATCGGGACTGCTACGAAAAGATGGATCAGATCTTTACCGTTTCGCAGGAGACGCGCCGTCATTTTCTGGAATTTTATCCGGAATATGAGAAGAAAGTGCAGGTTTTTCACAATATTCTCGATACAGACCGGATTGCGCGTGAGGCGCAGCTGCCGGGCGGTTTTTCAGATTCCTATACAGGAATTCGAATCTTAACTGTCGGAAGACTGGCCTATCAGAAAGCATATGACATCGCAATTCCGGCCATGAAAAAGATCCGCGAAGATGGCTATGAGGCGCGATGGTATGTACTGGGAGAGGGATCCGAGAGAAATGCGCTCGAAAAGCAGATTGCAGAGCTTGGCCTGCAGGAAGATTTCCAGCTGCCGGGTGCAAAAGAGAATCTGTTTCCTTATTATGCACAGTGTGATCTCTACGTTCATGCAACACGGTTTGAAGGAAAAAGCATCGCCATCCAGGAAGCGCAGACACTTGGCTGTGCTGTGATTGCATCGGACTGTGCGGGAAACAGAGAGCAGATTGTGGACGGGGAAGATGGTCTTCTCTGTACGCTGACACCGGAAGGCATTGCCGAAAAAGTAGAAGAACTGCTGGATGATCCGAAGAAACGGGAACGGCTTGCAGCAGCGGCAAAACAGAAAATGAACGGTCAGACAGAGGAAATCTGGAAACTGCTGAATCTAATGAAATGAGGCGGACATACATATGAGACAAAAAGAGGTACTGCTGATTATTCCGGCATACAACGAGGAAAAAAATATAGAAAAGGTCATGAAACAGCTGGCGCAGCCGGAGATAGCAGATATTGTTGATGTGCTGGTCATGAACGATGCTTCTTCTGACAATACCAACTGGCTGGCGAAGGAATATGGCTGTGCGGTGGTTACTCATGTTTTTAATCTGGGATATGGCAGTGGGCTGCAGCTTGGATATAAATATGCAATCCGAAGGGGCTATTCTTATGTTATTCAGATGGATGCGGATGGGCAGCACGATGTGTGCAATATCCCGAAAATTTACCAGAGATTAAAGGAAAAAGATGATGATGGAAGAACGCCGGACATTGTGCTTGGATCCCGTTTCATGAAGGGGAGTACAGAGTTTGAAGTTTCCTTTGCAAAAAAAATGGCATTTGTCCTGTTTCGAAAAATGCTGTATTTGGCAACTGGACGGAAAATTGCGGATCCGACAACCGGACTGCAGGGTTTAAGCCGGAAAGCTGTTTTATACTATTCCAAATATAATCATTTCGATGATAAATATCCGGATACTAATATGATTACTCAGATGCTGCTTCTTGATTTTAAAGTTGTGGAGATTCCAGCTGTTATGCATGCTCGGACTTCGGGGAAAAGCATGCATTCTGGTTTGAAGCCAATCTGGTATATGATGCGGATGTTTTACAGTGTCCTGGCTGTGATTTTCCGGTGTAAGGTATTGAAAATGGATGCAGGAGCAGGACGGATTGATGTGGAGAGAGAAGATAAAAAGTATCCTGAGCTGGCAGAAGGGAAGAGAAGCTAAAGGCAGGGCAGAAAAGAAAGAATTTCCAGAACTGCGGGGAAAACAGGATAAAAAAGAGCTTTTCCAGAAAGCGATACTTCAGGAAAGCAGGAAAGCGATACAGAATCCCGGGTGTGGCTGGTATCATTTATATACTTTCAACGCGGCGCAAACCGGGGAACCGCTCTACATCGCCTGTGAAGAGGAAGAACTTGTCCTTCTCAGAATTGATATCGGAGCATTCCGGGACAAGCCGATTTCAGAACCGTCTCTGGAATGGATTCGAAGGATTCTGGCATTTTTTCGGGAGAAAAGAAAAGGAATGATCCTGCGGTTTTCCTATGATCTTGAGGGAAAAGGACTGGAGAAAGAGCCGGGCAGTATCCGTCTGGTGGAAGAACATATGCAGCAGATCGGAGAAGTCATTCGGGAATATGCGGACGATATTTTTGCAGTACAGGGAATTCTGATCGGGAACTGGGGCGAAATGCACGGTTCCCGTTATCTGACCCCGGATGCCTTTCGAACCCTGACCGATACCATGATAAAAGCAGTGGACGGCGCCTGCCCGGTTGCAGTGCGGAAACCGGCGCAGTGGCGGGAACTGACTTTGGGATGGACGGAGCAGGAAAAGAAAAAACTGACTCTGTTTAACGATGGGATATTCGGATCGGAAACGGATCTTGGAACGTATGGCACACTGTCACCGGAAACACCGGGACAGAAAATCTGCAGCCGGGAAGAAGAACTGGAATGGCAGAAAAACGAAATGTGCGGAAAATTTTGCGGCGGAGAGGCCATATGGGGAAGTGGGGCAGAACCGGCTCCTTTCGTCTCGGCCCCAAAAGCAATGGCGGATCTCGAAAGAATGCATATTTCCTATCTGAACAGTACGTATGATTTACGACGGCTGGAACAATGGAAAGCAGAAACGGTCGAGGACGAAAGCGGCCTGGAGGCAATTGGAAAACGTCTCGGCTATCGGTTTGTTGTGGAAGGTGTGGAGTTTGTTTCGGAAAGGGAAGAACTTCAGATTACACTGGAAAACAAAGGATTTGCAGAACTGACCGAAGAGGCAGACTGTTATCTGGAGCTGGAAAGAAACGGAACGCTTCAGAAAAAAATACAGATTGCAACAGATGCGAGACTCTGGAAGAGCGGAGAAAAAACCACTCTTTGCCAGAAAATAAAACTGCCTGCGGAATTAGCAGAACCAGAAGAACAGAAACTGTATCTGGCGCTGTACCGCAGGCGGGATGGAAGAACTATTTCATTTGCCAATCAGGGAGAAAAACAGGGACGCCCCTTTTTGGGAATTTTCAAAATTGACCCGATTGTTTTAATATAATTTGCTGATTTCGAGCGTACCAATCGAAAATCCATGCGTATCATGAGAAAATGTGTTTGCGGGCAAAATTTCCCTTTGCAGAACAGGATCCGTCATCTGGAAATATACCGTATAACTGCCTTTGGCGAGTCTCGCAAGCGGGAGAGAAATAGAGAGCTCTGCAGTAGTCCCCGGTATCCAGAATCTGGAATCCGAAGAGATGGGAAATGAGAAAACCTCACCATCGGAAGAAACCAGGGTGAGCTGTAAATCCAGTTTTCGATAGCAGACAGAAAAACCAACATTTTCCAGCCGTATCTGAAAATCAGACGAATCCAAAGCAGTGTCCTGGATGACATAGCGGTATCCCAGATGACGCTCGATATAATCATAGCCGGACAATCCGTTAAAAACGGAAGCTTTGTCTTTGTAAGCAGCTGCTTTCCATTTATCCAGAACCGCGGGATCGTGTTCCGAATTCAGATAGGAGACATGCATGCGCGATAAATCCTGAATGGCATGTGCGAGATCATTCAATGGGTTATCCAGAGTGACCTCGCCGCCGTTTGGGACGAAATTGCAGAGTTCATTCTGGAAGGAAAGCTCATCCTCACGAACCCAGGCGGAACGGTAAGTGTCTGCGGAGGCAGCGGTATCACCATAAGTGCCGGTATCGTTGGCCGTTCCGAGCATACCATCGTTAAACAGTCCAAGCCGGGAGGAAAGCGAACCATCAAAAGCTGTTTCCTTTGTCGGCCGTTCGGAGGAATCCAGAATTTTCCGCCTCTGTACCGGTGTGCGGACAGACAGAAAAACCGAAGGATCCGTTACCTCTGCCAGATGGTGCATCAGGGTAGTACAGTCCTCATCGGACATGTAGTGAGAATTGTTCATTTCCCCGCAGTTTCCGACAAAAATGCCCTGCATCAGAAAAACACAGTCCGTGTAGCGATTTACAACTTCAGCTGTCTGGTCCATGTGACGCAGAATTTGCTCCAGACTTTGCGGCTCTGTTTCCATTGCTTTTCCATCCCAGTCGTAGAGAAAACGTAAGATCACCTGACTGCCATGTCTCTGCCAGGCAGAGAGAATGGTATCAAGCTGGGAAAGAGCTGAATCGGAGAGATCTTCGTTTGAAAAATTCTGCAGATTCACTTCCAGCATGACAATTCCCTGCCTGTTTTTGGCGTCGGAATCAGAGGCGGCAGGAAGATTCGAGAGCGAATCGCTTCCAAGAACATAGCCATACATGTGATAAAATCCAATGTATGGATTGGATAACTCGTCTGCGGATTCTGTGCATGGTTCCGGCATGTAATTCGCACGATAAAAAGAACGGATACCAAGAAATGCGAACAGTGCAAGGAATACCAGAAGCAGAAGAAAAAACAGAAGATAAGAAAATGATTTTTTTCTATTTGTTTTCATAAAGGAAAGCCTTTCCAAAAGGGATACTGCCATTCACAGGTATCTGGAAACGGCAGCAACGATAGCAGGTATTAGATATATGATACCATTTTAATGTTACAAAATCCATGAAAATAGTGGAAAATAAGAGTGATGTAAAATTACGGAACTGTTTACCCGCGTAGCATGTTATAAAAACGAGAAGAAGGAGGAACTTATGCGCATTAGAAATTTATTCCGAAACAGTTTTTTCAGTATGCTTTCACAGTTTGCGCTTCTGATCCTCGGCTTTTTCAGCCAGCGTGCCATGAACCTGTACATGGGCGCGGAGCTGGTTGGAATGAATGGTGTTATTTCCAATGTCATCAATATCCTTTCCGTGACGGAGCTTGGCATATCCACGGCAATCGTTTACCATTTGTATGGCGCGCTTGCAAGAAAGGATGAGGCAGAGATTGCATCGCTGATGAATCTTTACCGAAAGGCATATCACGTCTTTGCTGTTCTTGTATTTGCGGCGGGAATGGCGGTTCTGCCGTTCATCCACCTTTTTATGAAAAATAACAGTTATTCGTTATCCTATATCCGCGTTCTGTATGCGATGTGGCTGGTTCGAACCGTTCTTTCTTATCTTTTAACGTACCGGAAGTCGTTGCTGATTGCGGATCAGAAAGAATACATTGCAAGCATCACCGGACTGATTTTAAATGTGGTCAGCTATCTGGCGATTATTCTGCTGGTTACATGGGAACAGAATTATCTGCTGGCGCTTGGTATTGGAACCGTAACGGAAGTCGTGCTGAATATCTGGATCAGCTGGTATGTGGAGCAGAAATATCCGTTTTTGCGCCAGCGGAGAAAAGAAAAGAGCACATCGTCTCTGACGAAAAGAATTGTAAGAGATCTGAAAAGCCTGTTTATTTCCAGAATTTCAGAAAAAATGCTGTATTGCACGGACAACCTGATTATTTCCGGTTTTATCGGGGTCGGTACGGTAGGACGATATGCAAATTACTGTATGATTACGCAGGCGATCAGCAATATTCTCACGATCCTTGCGAATACGATCCAGCCGACGGTCGGAGATTATTTTACAGAAAAAAATCGTCAGAGAAATTATGAGATTCTGCGGCAATTGACCTTTGGCTTTTTCTGCATTGCGTCGGTTGTATCGGTTGGCCTGTTTTCTCTGATTACACCATTTGTCCGTGATATCTGGCTTGGTCCTTCCTACGAACTTGGCTGGGGAATTACTGTTTTTTGTATTGTAGTATTGCTGGTTCGAATTATGGGATTGCCGCTCAGCCTTGTGATGGGCGTGACGGGACTGTTTGAAAAAGAGAAAAATGTCGGAGCATCCTCCGCACTTCTTAATCTGATCGTGTCACTGGCACTTGTAAAACCGTATGGGATGGCAGGCGTTCTGCTTGGAACCTTACTGTCTTATCTGCTGCAGATCTTGTATCGGTATATCATTTATTTCCGGGATTTCCTCGAGATGCCGGGAGAGGCGCTGCGGTATGCGCAGGATATCGGAGAGTATCTGGCAGTCATAGCGGGCGAAGTTCTGCTGATGCAGAAAATCGTACCACTGATATACGGAGCAGGCGGTATGCTTCTGTTCTGCGTCTGCTTTCTCCTGTGTATTGCGATTCCGCTGCTGCTGGATCTGGTGATCTTTGGAAGAGGCTGGAGACTTCAGAGCATTGTAACCATGGTGAAGGGAATGCGAAAAGCCTGATGCAATAGAAATTTCTCTGTGCATTTTGAAAAAAATTCGGAGAGGACAATGAAAAAATCAGTGCTTCTGAAAAAACCTGCGGAAAAAAGCCGTTACCGACCAGAAAAACGGGCGGACAGGGCGTAAAAAGAGCCAGATGGAAGAAAGCATCCGATAAATTGGATACGAAACAGAAAACGATTTTCCATTGCGTACGACACCAGTCAGTTTTCCATGAATCTGCTCCGGGGAAAGAGGTCCTTCCACTTCGGTCTGATTGTCCCCGACCAGATAGAAGCCATCCCTGGTAATTCGGCAGATGCGGTGCAGAACAAGGATTCCCTGCACACGGCGATACAGAATTACATCGCCGCGATGAAGTTCGGAAGGAACACAGTGTTCAATGACAGCTTCGTCCCGGCCCGGAAGAAAAAGAGGATACATACTGTAGCCCTGCGGTTTCAGTTTGACGGCAGAACCGTTTTTTAAAAGTTGTTCAATATCGTAAGTGTACATAAAAAACTCCATTTGGCGGATACGCCGAACCGACGAAATGCGTGGCATTTTGACGAGTGGCTCTGAATAGTTACCTGAATTTTATTATAACAGCTTACCCTGAAAATAAAAAGGATGATGAGCAGAAAAAGCATAACTTTACATACAAAACGAAAGACAGCAAATATAAGAAAACAAACACAGGAAGGGAAATCAGATTATGAGAATCAGAAGGCAGGAAGGATATTTACTGCAGAAAATCGGGAACACACATTATCTTCTGCCTTATGGGCAGAAAATAGCAGACCAGCAGCGAGGAATGGAGCTGAATGAGACCGCACGGATTCTCTGGGAAGCGCTGGAAACACCAAAAACAATGGAAGAACTTCAGCAGAAAATGATTCGCTGTTATGAAGTGCCGGAAGAAGAGCAGGAGGAACTGAAAAAAGATATTCAGGCTTTTGTGAAGGAGCTTCTTGCCTTTGGTGCGGTACGACGGGAACTTGGTTCTCCGGATGGAACTTGCGCCGGAGAATTGAAGATCGCAGGAATTTCCATTGCTGTTTATGGAAAAGAGGGCTGCATTCCAAAACAGTTTGCTTCTTTTGAGAAGAAAAGAGGAAAGGAAGAAGCAACAGAGAAAACAGAAGGAGAGGCAGCGAAAAAAACAGGAGAAAAAGAAGTGGAAGAAACGGTGATAAAAACAGAAAATAGGCAGGATGCGGCGGATCTCACGTTAGAATTGATCGAGCATGTACCGGAAAGCCACCAGAATGGAAACATTCTGATCCGGAATAAAGATCTGACAGTCTGCGCGTGGGAAGAAGGCTATGTCCTCTGGTTCCCGGCTCTTAAAAATATCTATGAAATCTGGATGAAAGCGGATGGAAGCTTCGCCTGTATTTATTACCGTCTGCCTATGACAGAAGAAGAGCAGGATTCCCTCTTTCTGGCGATCCGGCCGGTATTTCTGTTCCTGGCACAGAAAAAAGGCATGTTTGTGCTGCATTCCGCATCTCTTCTTTATCTGGAAAAAGCATGGCTGTTTTCCGGTCCGTCGGGAATGGGAAAATCGACTCATATGGCACTTTGGAAAAAACTGTTTGACACGCCGTTTCTGAACGGAGATCTGAACCTCATAGGAAAAGAGGGCGATCAGTTTGTAGTATACGGAATCCCGTGGTGCGGCACATCAGAAATTTTCACAGTCGAAAAGAAAGAGCTGGGAGGGATTGTGCTGCTGGAAAAAGCGCCGGAGGATAAAATCGTTTCCCTGACGAAAGAGCAGAAAACACTCCGTGTGATGCAGCGGATGATCTCGCCGCCCTGGACGGCAGGGCTGATGAAAAAGAATCTTGCTTTTGCGGAAGAAATTGCAAATGAAAAGCCGGTTTACTTCCTGCGCTGTACGAAAAATGATACAGCGGCAGAAGTGATGCATCACAGAATCACGGAGGATGAACTTGCGCAGGAGGCTTTAAAATGAGAAACTTGTGGACAAAAATAAAAAAATGTCTCCAGGCGGAAATGCTTCAGAAGATGTGGAAAGAATTTCTGTGGATTGCACAGTATGCCAGACGATACTGGAAAGCCATGATTTTCTATACCGCACTTGGTGTTTTCGGAACCGGTGTTTCTCTTGCGTCCAGTGTGATATCGAAAGATCTGGTTGATATTATCACCGGGCACCAGACAGGAAAACTTTTGCAGACCTTCGCACTGATGATCGGCTTTTCTTTTGGAAATACCCTGATTTCGCAGGCATCTGCGTATGCATCTACGATGATTAACCTGAAGGTAGACCGCGAAATCCAGAATGATATTTTTGCCAAGATTCTGGTCACGGACTGGGAATCGCTGACAGCGTATCATACCGGAGATCTGGTAACACGGTGGAGTTCTGATGCTTCAAATATTTCCAGTGGTATCCTGAACTGGCTGCCGAATCTTGTGATCTATACTGTGAAATTTATCAGTGCATTGGCGATTGTGGTACATTATGATCCCACCTTTGCCATTTTTGCATTGCTTGGCATCCCGTTCAGTGCGCTTCTGTCCCGCCCGCTGCTGCGCCGGATGACGAACAATAACCAGCGGAGCGCACAGATGAGTGCGAAACTTTACGGATTTAATCAGGAAGCATTTTCCAATATTCAGACAATCAAGGCATTCGATATGATCCGCTTTTATGTCGATCGCCTGAAAAATCTGCAGCAGGAATACATCAAAATGCGCCTGGATTTCCAGAAAATGTCGATTGCAACCTCGCTTCTGATGACGTTAATCAGCTATCTTGTATCTTACAGCTGCTACGGATGGGGAATTTACCGTGTCTGGAGCGGGGCAATTTCTTACGGAACCATGACCATGTTTCTGTCTCTGTCCGGTACACTGACGGGTTCCGTCAATTCGCTGGTCAGCCTTGTGCCATCGGCGATTTCTCTTGGCATCTCAGCCGGCCGTCTGATGGATATTGTGGAGATGCCGCAGGAGGACTACAGTGCGGATCGGGAAGTGGAGCAGTTTGCAGAAAAATACCGGGCAAGCGGCATCGGGCTTGCTATGGAGGACTTGAGCTATACCTACCATACGGGAACAGAAGTGTTTTCGAAAGCATCACTGGAAGCGTGGCCGCATGAAATTATTGCACTCGTCGGCTCGTCCGGCGAGGGAAAGACAACGATGCTGCGGCTGATCTTATCCTTGCTGCGTGCCCAGGGGGGAGAAGCATGGATTGGTGCAGGGGAAGACAGAGAACAACGGATTGCACTGTCGCCGTCCACAAGGAAATTGTTTTCTTATGTGCCACAGGGGAATACGATGTTTTCAGGAACAATTGCAGAAAATATGCGAAATGTGAAACCGGAAGCCACAGATGAAGAGATCGTGGAGGCGTTGAAACTGGCATGTGCATGGGAATTTGTGGAGAAACTGCCGGATGGTATTGAAAGTATGGTGAAAGAACGCGGCGGCGGATTCTCAGAAGGACAGGCACAGCGGCTTTCGATTGCGCGTGCACTGCTTCGAAAATCTCCGATTTTGCTGCTGGATGAAGCAACTTCGGCGCTCGATGTGGCGACGGAACGGAAAGTGCTGAAAAATATTATGACAGATACGTATCCGCGAACCTGCATTGTAACGACACACCGGCCGACGGTGCTTGGAATCTGTACGAGAGTGTATGCGATTCGAGGAAAGAAGTGTGAGGAGCTGGGCGAGAAAGAAATTTTGGAGATGGAGAAGGATTTCTAAAATTGAAGAAAGTTGCAGAATTGAAAGTACCTGCAAAATTTGGAGCCGAATTTGTAAAAACAGGTTACAAGCGAATAAAAAATGGAATGCCAAAAGGCATTCCATTTTTTAGAATACGGGAAGTGATCCATTAATCGGTAATGCTTACTCCAGTAATTGCAAGACCTGCATCGGAAGTAACAACCAAGTCACCGAAACCGATATTATCGGTTGGATTCTGATGATAAGCCAGTTTTACTTTCAGTGTAGTGGTTTCGTTACCGGAAATAAGTCCTGCGCCGCCAGAAACATAAGTAACATTCTGGTTGAAACTGATAGTCAGAACCTGGGCTTCCTTGGTATGATCAGCATTATGCTTTCCATTTACCTGAATACGGTAATCGCCACGTCCGTTTTCTGGAGTCTGGTGAATATATGCAGATGCAGTATAACATCCACTTGCCGCATAAACACCTTCTGCCATACCAGAATCAATTGTAACGATTGGTTTTGTGTAATTTTTAGTCATATATATTCACGTCCTTTTCTTGCAAAATCATCCTTGGTTACAATTCTTATTATAGGAGGAAAATCCCGCAAATGTCAATAGATTTGGGGTAAAAATGTTACTATTTCGATTAAAAAACAAGAACGTTCCGATAACGTAATGCCAAAATAGATGCAGATAAATTTCCGCCTCTGAATATGGAACAAAATTTACTTTTCAAACTGTGATTTCTGCGGAAAAAGTTTGGAAAAGGCATCGTTCAGTTCCCGTTTTACATGTTCATATGGGATTTCAAAATTGCTGTCATTGATGCAGATGCACTTTGCAGTCTGCTTTGTGATTGTCTTTACCAGTTCCGGGTTTTCCGGTTTTAAATTGAAGTATTTACAGAACTTGTGCGTGTTTCTTGGAACAAAATCACCACTCAGTTTCTGATATTCCCGCAGAACATATTGGCTCACATCATCTTTATGACGAAATGGGTGGCTGCAGACACCGTCTAACAATTCTTCTTCCTTTTCCCAGAAGAAACGATAAGTCTCCTTTTTCAAAGGAGACGGGCCATGAACGGTGTAAAAACCGGTAAATCGTGGAAATGCCATTTCCAGAAGATTATATCCAAAGTACATGGGAGGATATCCGATGTGAAAATAGGCACCTGGCTGCTTTTTCATGTTTTCCCGTTTGTCAAAGTACTTGGCAAGCAGCATAGTATTGTTCAGATAGATATATGGCATAATGGTATCTTCTACGTTTGCAACATCGGGCTGCAGGGCAAGCATATCAACGGGTTTTCCGTTTTCAAAAAAATCGGTTGGCTTTATTGGATGCAGCAAAAACATATCATCATTAAAATAAACAAAGTGTTCCGACAGATTTTTTATCCGGTGGAAATTCCACTCAATGGAATGCGAGTTAAAGGTGGGGAGATATTTTTCGGGAATAAAATCTTTGTGTGAAACAATCTGCAATTTTGGACATTCTGTATTGAGCCACGCCGGCAGATGACCGCATGTTACAAAATATACGTTATTTACCCATGGAGCAAAGTTTTCTATCGAACGAAATAGATACTTTAGAATTTCCCAGTCGCGATAGCGTTCAATACGGTCGTCGATATCAACAGAAACTCCTTGCTTTTTTTTGGCGTTCTGTTTTTGGCGAAACCATAAGGGGTCTGATCCGTCCACCCATGTGATGACAAAATCAATGATCTGTTTTTTCATTTGTAACGATCCTTTCGTATATTGTACCAAAAAAAACAGTATACTTTCGATAACGAAACAGTACAAAAAATCAGTTTACATTGTCAAAGTTGTTCAATTTTCTTTGTAGAAGTTGATATATTTTTTTCTTTACTTTAATAGTGAGAACGATTTATTTAGTGTTTAAGGAATTTTTTGATATAATGTATAAATGTTGTTGGTATACAATTCAGTATAATCTTTTTCCAGATATGTTTGTACAATTTGGTTTTGAATCTGCACATTGCGCCCTGTTACTATGTACATAGGCTCTCTGTGCTCGAATAAATTTTGAATATGCTGAAAAATTTCATTTGAAAGCATCGAAAAATGGTCTGCTGTAATACAGTATTTGTCATAAGGTTCAAGTCCAGACAGCAGCCATTGGGAACTTGTCTCATAATTATATACACTGGACCGCTTATTTTCTGGTATTTTATTTAAGATAGCATCTGGTAATAATGGATATATCCATTTCCAAGATTCATGATTAACAACATGACAAAAGCATCCAGACAGATAAAACGTATTTTTTTATGATCTGTTCGCCAAAGCCATATATTGATGCAACTGCTAAGTAGGAATACTGCCAGTAATGTCCAACGTGCAGAATATATCCGAAAAATGTTTTCAGGAAAAATAGGAATGGGTGTGCAAATGTTTGACCCTTTTATAACTTTAGCACAACATATACTGTGGTGTAAAGAGTGGATGAGAAATAGCTTGTTTTATAGAATAATGGAGGAATCAATACGCTGAGACATTTGTAAATGAAAACAAAAAGAAAGCAAAGTTCAGTTGACGTTTCTTTAAAAATCCGCTATATTTTGGGTACAAAGAATAGGAGAAGAGGAAAGAAAAAAGATGTTTTATCCACTGGTAAGTGTGATTATTCCGGTCTATCAGGCGGAAAAATTTCTGACGGAGTGTGTTGAGAGCGTACGAAAACAGGACTATTCAGAGTTGGAGATTGTTTTGGTGAATGACGGTTCAACAGATCGTTCCAATCAAATGTGTGAGGAACTTGCTGCAGCAGATCCAAGAATCCGTGTGATTCATCAGAATAATAAAGGCAGTGGAGCAGCCAGAAATGCAGGGATAAAAGAAGCAACAGGAAAATATCTTCTCTTCCTGGATGCAGACGACAAGCTGGACGATTCATCTGCCATACGTTCCCTTGCCGCACGGGCAGAAAGAGAGCAGGCAGATATTGTGATCGGAACATATCGCAGATGGAGGGCGAATGGCGAAAAAGTGAAATGCTGCAGTAATCTGGAAAAAGAAAACCCGGACAGCGCAGAGTTCCGGTTTCATGGATTTTTTCAAAAAGGAACGCTTTCTTACGACTGGGGAAAACTCTACCGCAAATCTTTTCTGGAGTCTCACGATTTGTGGATTCCCCCATACAGTTACGCCGAAGACAAGGCACATAATTTTAGATGCTGTGCATGCCATCCGAAATATGCTTTTGTCCCACAGAGCATCGTTCTTTACCGTGAAAATCTCCAGTCCCTGACATATCAACCGAAAAAGAATCTGATGAGAAACTGGATTTTGATTGCATCTGATTTTGAACAGTTTCTGAAAGAAAAGCATCTTTCCAGAGAATATGGAGATCTGATTTTCTTTCATCTGCTCATTGGTGCAATGTATCTTGCCAAAGAAGAAATGACATATCAAGGGAAAAAAATTCGTGTCGCGGCGAAGATATTAAAGCAATACAGCAGAAACCCGTTTGTAGAACAAAAACTGACACTAAAAGAGTGCATTCGTTATACAAGGCAGATTAAATCGCTGTTTTGGAAATTATTAGCATTTACCTTGGTACTTTTTATACAGATGCATATGTATTTTGTTGTGGCAGCTGTTTTTGTATGGATGTCAAGCCTTGGAATTGATAGTTTATAAATAAAAAATCAGTCTTTATATTTCCTTTCTTTATTTCCTTCTTGAAAGAGCTGTTTTCCAGTTTTTCATTTTTATAGCCATTCCTTTCACTTCACACAGGTGCAAAACGTTATGAAAATGTAATCTGCTTTTTCGAACGCTTTAAACATTACAAATTTCTTCGTTTCTATAACTGCATCACAACAGATAGGAGTGTGTAAAGAATGGTTGTAGCCGTTTTAAAATGAAAAGATGTGATGGAAGAATAAGAAGATCGGGTTTTCTGCGCTGTCTCTGTGCGACCAGTTCTTAAAATCCTGTCTTTTTTCTGAATATTCCACCTCTCCGCTTGCTATTTTCATTCTCATATAGTATCATGAATCCAACAGCCAAGAAATCGGAAAGGAGAGAGGAGCATGGAATATGCAGTGTACTGGCTGATTGCGCTTGTGGTTTTGCTGGTGATTGAGGCGGCAACGTTAGGTCTGGCAACCATCTGGTTTGCGGGCGGCGCCCTGATTGCTCTGATCGCAGCTATGTGCGGAGCCGGATTTGTAATTCAGATGGTCTGCTTTCTTGTTGTATCGCTGATACTTCTGATTTTTACACGTCCTGTAGCCGTCCGTTTCCTGAATAAGGATACCTTAAAAACAAATGTAGACCGCGTGATTGGAATGGAAGGGATCGTCGCAGAAGAGATTTCCAACCTGGCAGGCACCGGAAAGGTATCGCTGGGCGGAAACACCTGGACTGCGAGAACGGAAAGCGAAGGAGGCATTATCCCGAAAGAGACCGTGGTGGAAGTGCTCCGTGTGGAAGGCGTCAAGCTGATTGTAAAGGTCAAAGAAAAAGAAGGAGGAAATGAAACATGAGTGGTGGAGGAATTGCAGGAATTTTAATGATTTTTCTTCTTGTGATTGTACTGTTTATTGCAGCATCGTGTGTGAAGATCGTGCCGCAGGCCAGTGCTTACGTTGTTGAGAGTCTTGGAAAATACAAAGGCACCTGGGCAACCGGTCTTCATTTTAAGGTTCCGTTTATCGAGCGCGTGGCAATCCGCGTGAACTTAAAAGAGCAGGTGGTGGATTTCCCGCCGCAGCCGGTCATTACAAAAGATAACGTTACGATGCAGATTGATACGGTCGTATTTTTCCAGATTACCGATCCGAAGCTGTTCGCATACGGTGTTGTAAATCCGCTGATGGCCATTGAAAACCTGACCGCAACGACACTTCGAAACATCATCGGAGATCTGGAGCTGGACGAAACACTGACATCCCGTGAGATTATCAACACGAAGATGCAGGCAGCTCTCGATATCGCAACCGACCCGTGGGGCATTAAAGTCAACCGTGTTGAGCTGAAAAACATCATGCCTCCGGCAGCCATTCAGGAAGCCATGGAGAAACAGATGAAAGCAGAGCGTGAACGCCGTGAAGCAATCCTGATTGCAGAAGGTGAGAAAAAATCGACCATCCTGGTTGCCGAAGGTAAAAAACAGTCTGCGATCCTGGATGCAGAGGCAGAGAAGCAGGCAGCGATTCTTCGTGCTGAGGCAGAAAAAGAGAAACGAATCCGCGAGGCAGAAGGCCAGGCGGAGGCGATCCTCAAAGTACAGCAGGCAAATGCCGATGGTATCCGTGCCATCAAAGAGGCAGGTGCTGACGATGCGGTTCTTACCTTAAAGAGTCTCGAGGCACTTGGTGTTCTGGCGAATGGAAAAGCAACGAAGATTGTTGTTCCGTCCGATCTGCAGGGACTGGCAAGTCTGGCTACCACATTCAAGGGAATCGTGGAAGAGCAGAAAGGCCCGGCAGGGAAAGAAGGACAGAAATAAAAAAGCAGGATTCTCCCGTGAAACGCATCATGCCGGACACGGGAGAATTTTTTATTGCTCTGCATCCGGAGGGAGCTGCCACTGGCAGATTCTGTAGTTGCCGGTAAGAATAACAGAATAAAAATGTATAAAAATACATATATTATGAATAATACAAGTAAAATACGTAAAAATATACATTTCACCCCTTGACAGATGCGCCGGCCTGTTTCATAATAGAAACCATCTTAAGCGATAAAAATACATTACATACCGATATATTTAAGGAGGAACACACCATGGATTTAAAAGGACGCGATTTTCTGACATTAAAGGATTTCACCCCGGAAGAGATTTCCTATCTGCTGGATCTGTCCGCAGAGTTGAAGGATAAGAAAAAGAAAGGCATTCCGGTGGACACCCTGCGCGGTAAAAACGTTGCGCTGATCTTCGAGAAAACCAGCACCAGAACCCGCTGTTCCTTCGAAGTAGCCGCACATGATCTCGGCATGGGAACCACCTATCTTGACCCGACCGGTTCCCAGATCGGTAAAAAAGAGAGCATCAAAGATACGGCCCGCGTTCTTGCAGGAATGTATGAGGGAATTGAGTACCGTGGATTCGGCCAGGAGATCGTAGAGGAGCTGGCAAAATATTCCAAAGTCCCGGTATGGAACGGACTGACCAACGAGTACCACCCGACCCAGATGCTCGCCGATATGCTGACAATCCAGGAAGAGTTCGGCCACTTAAAAGGCATCAAACTCGTTTACATGGGCGACGCCCGCTACAACATGGGAAATTCCCTGATGATTGCATCTGCAAAAATGGGTATGGATTTTGTAGCCTGCGCACCGAAGAAATACTTCCCGAACGCGGAACTCGTTGCACAGTGTGAAGAGTATGCAAAGGAGAGCGGCGCAACCATCACCCTCACCGAGGATGTAAAAGAGGGAACGAAAGACGCCGATGTTATCTATACGGATGTCTGGGTATCCATGGGTGAGCCGGACAGCGTATGGGAGGAGAGAATCCACGATCTGACTCCGTACCGCGTGACAAAAGAAGCAATGGCAAATGCCAAGGATACCGCGGTATTCCTGCACTGCCTGCCGTCGTTCCACGATCTGAAAACAAAGATTGGAAAAGAGATCCACGACCGTTACGGACTGGATGAGATGGAAGTTACCGATGAGGTATTTGAGTCCGCACAGTCGAGAGTCTTCGAGGAAGCAGAGAACCGCATGCACACGATCAAAGCTGTGATGGCAGCAACGCTTGGTGCATAAACTTTCTGGTGGAAAAACCGGAACAGACTGTGTATAATAGAAGAATGGCAAGACACGTACAGCAGCGCTGCGGAGCACGTCTTTCGCAGCGCTGCTGTTGGTTTATGTGAGGAGTGTGAAGATATCATATGCTGGAAAATAAAAGAGCTGAGACACTGCGCCTTCTGCGAGAATCAGGAGAAAATGTTTCGGGTCAGGATTTGTGTGAACATTTTGGAATTTCCCGTACTGCAGTGTGGAAGATCATGAATCAGTTAAAAGAGGAAGGATACGAGATCGAGGCGGTACAGAATAAAGGTTACCGTCTGCTGAACGAGCCGGATCTGATGACGAAGGACGAGCTGGAAAGCCGCACGCATACGAAATATGTTGGACAGACGGTCTATTACAGCCATGAAGTAGATTCGACAAATACGTGGGCGAAGCGCCTGGCGGAAGAAGGAGCGCCGAACGGTACACTGACAACGGCCGAGACGCAGACCGCTGGAAAAGGCCGCCGCGGAAGAGTCTGGAAATCGCCGGAGGGAACTTCCGTTTCGATGTCCCTCCTGCTGTACCCGGATCTCGAGCCGGCCAAAGCGCCGATGCTGACGATTGTGATGGGACTTGCTGTTGTGCAGGGGGTACAGAGAGCGCTCGGCGTCGACACGAGAATTAAGTGGCCGAACGATGCGGTGCTGAACGGGAAAAAGCTCTGCGGAATCTTAACCGAGATGAGTGCACAGATCGATTACATCAATTATGTCGTCATTGGAACGGGAATCAATGTGAACCAGACGGAGTTTCCGGAAGAAATTGCTGAGATCGCGACGTCACTGGCGATCGAAATGGGGCATCCGGTCAATCGGGCGAAAATAGTCGCAGCGGTGCTGGAGGCGTTCGAGGAGAATTACGAAAAATTCCTGGAGGCGGGAGATCTCTCGGCGCTGCAGGAAGCCTATGAGGCTGTACTTGCAAATAAGGATCAGCCGGTGCGTGTGCTGGATCCGAAAGAGCCGTTCGAGGGTGTGGCGCTCGGCATCACGTCGACGGGTGAGCTGCGTGTGAGAAAAGAGGATGGAACGATCGCGGAAGTGCATTCCGGCGAGGTTTCAGTGCGCGGCCTGTACAGTTATGTATAAAAAACTTGGATCAGGAAAGGAAAATATATGTATTCAGATGATGAAAAAGTAGTGCTCTGCGGAGCGAGTGCGTATGAGCAGAAATATTATTTTAACCAGGATTTTGCATCCCTGCCGCAGTCCGTGCAGGATGAGCTTCATATCATGTGCGTTATGTTCACCGTGGAAATCGGCGGCATTTTCACCATGTGGTTTGACAGTGACGGCAGTCTGCAGTTCGAAACAGAGGCTGTAGATGCGGATGCGATGTACGATGAGATCGGCGGTGCGCTGCGGATCAAGCAGTATCAGGAGGAGAAAAAGGATCTGCTGGAATCTCTGGAGCTGTATTACCGCGTTTTCTTCCTCGGCGAGGAAGTGCCGGAGGAAGCGTTCGCAGAAGAAGACGGAGAGAAGCCGGATGGAAAGTAAGAAACGTACGCTCCAGACGATGTCTCCGCTGAAAATCGGAAATGTGGAAATGCAAAATCCGCTCGTGCTCGCACCGATGGCAGGTGTGACGGATCTGCCGTTCCGCGTTCTCTGCAAGGAGCAGGGAGCAGGCCTGATCTGTATGGAGATGGTCAGCGCGAAGGCGATTCTGTATAAGAACAAAAATACCGAGGATCTGATGACGATTCATCCGGGTGAACATCCTGTATCGCTCCAGCTTTTTGGCAGTGATCCGGAAATTCTGGCGCAGATTGCCGCACAGATCGAGGAGCGGCCGTTTGACATTCTGGATTTTAACATGGGCTGCCCGGTGCCGAAGGTCGTCAACAACGGCGAGGGCTCCGCGCTGATGAAGGATCCTGCGCTGGTGCGGAAGATTGTGACCGGTATGGTAAAGGCAGTGAAAAAGCCGGTGACAGTTAAAATTCGAAAGGGATTTAACGAAGAGTCGGCGAATGCTGTGGAGATTGCAAAGATTCTCGAGGACTGCGGTGTGGCTGCGATTGCGGTGCATGGAAGAACGCGGGCACAGTTCTATTCCGGAAAAGCAGACTGGGATATCATCCGTCAGGTAAAAGAAGCGGTTTCGATTCCGGTCATCGGAAATGGCGATGTGGTTGATGCGGCGAGCGCCGAAGCGCTGGTTGAACAGACGGGCTGCGATGGCATTATGATTGGCCGCGGCGCGGAAGGAAATCCGTGGATTTTTAAACAGATTCTTCATTACAGGGAAACCGGAGAAACACTTGCAAAGCCGACGCAGCATGAGGTAAAAGAGATGATGCTTCGCCATGCGCGCATGCAGGTGGAATACAAAGGCGGCGCGATCGGCATCCGCGAGATGCGGAAGCACGTTGCGTGGTACACGGCGGGATTCCCGCACTCGGCGAAACTGCGCGCAGCGATCAACCAGGTGGAGAGCCTGCAGGAGCTGGAACAGATGCTGAATGAGTGGGAACGCGGCTGACAAGTAAGTAAAATAAGTCAAAAAAGTACCTATGATATGCCAATATTGATATATCACGGGTACTTTTTCTATGCTATACTGACATTTAGAGGTATTGGGAATAAAAAAACAAAAGAGGGAGTGTAGTGTATGACTATCAAAGAACTTTTCGCACCGTCCGACATGACGGTGGGAAAGCCGTGGGAAAAGATTGTAGCTTTTACAATCCCTATGCTGATCGGCAACATTGCCCAGCAGCTCTACAACACGGTTGACAGTATTGTAATCGGAAAATATGTCGGGGACAACGCGCTTGCGGCAGTTGGAAGCGCCAGCCCGATCTTAAACCTGCTTCTGGTTCTGTTCGTCGGAATTTCCGTCGGCGCCGGCGTCATGGTGTCGCAGTATTTTGGGGCAAAACAAAGAAAAGAGCTTTCAATGACGATCGGAAACTGCGTCACGCTGACAGCAATTTCTTCCATCATTATTATGATTCTGGGAGCCGTCCTCTCAAGGCCGCTGCTGGAAATGCTGAAAACACCGGATTCCATCATCGACTGGTGTACTTCGTATCTGGTGATCCTGATGGTAGGCTGTGCCGGAAGTGCATACTATAACATTCTATGTGGTATCCTTCGCGGACTCGGCGATTCGATTTCGGCGCTGATTTATCTGCTGGTGGCAACGGTCATCAATATTGTATTGGATATTGTATTCGTTTCCCAGTTCCACATGGGCGTTGCCGGAGTTGCATACGCGACCGTGATTGCGCAGGCAATTTCTGCAGTACTCTGCATGTGGCGTCTGATGCGTATGACCGACATTTTTGATTTCAGACCCAAATACCTGAAAATGAAAAAACGGTATTCGATGGAAATTATCCGCCTTGGCCTGCCGTCCGGTATTACCCAGGCGATCTTCTCCATGGCGATGGTTATCGTACAGTCGCTGACCAACAGCTTCGGTGAAATGGTTATCGCCGCGAATGTTATCATCATGCGTGTCGATGGCTTTGCAATGATGCCGAACTTTTCGTTTGGTACCGCGATGACAACGTATGCCGGTCAGAATGTCGGCGCACGCCGTATGGACCGCGTAGAGCAGGGCGCAAAACAGGGAACACTGATTGCTGTCGGAACCTCAACGACCATTACCCTTTTAATTGTTATTTTCGGCCATCATCTGATGGGAATCTTTACGAATACCACAGAGCTCGTAACATTAAGTGCCAATATGATGAAGATCCTTGCGGTCGGCTATATTGCCATGGCAATAACACAGTCGCTTTCCGGCGTCATGCGTGGAGCAGGCGATACGATGACCCCGATGTGGATTTCGATGGTTGTTACTGTTGTAATCCGTGTGCCGCTGGCATACGGTCTGGCCTTTCTGACCAGAACGCCGGAGCTGCCAAACGGACGATATCAGGTACTCTGGATTTCCATGCTGGTAAGCTGGTGCATGGGTGCGCTTCTGACGCTGATTTTCTATAAAAAAGGAAATTGGAAAAAGAAAGCACTGACAGGAAGCTCATCCGAAAAATAAAGGAAAAATAAGAGAAAGATGCAGGAAGGATTTGTGAAAAAGAAAATCTTTCCTGCGTTTCTTTTTTTCTTGACATTCCGTGGGCAATCCTTTATACTACTTTAATTGTTAGGATAGGCGGAGTCTATCCTTATTTCAACCGGGAATACTGAAAATACAGCGCATTTCCGGAGAGTTTACAGAATAAAATCAGATATGACTGGATACAGAAACGATAGAAAGGGTGTATAAAATGGAACAGAAAAAAACGATTCTTACCTATGCCGGCCTGAAAAAACTGGAGGACGAGCTTCATGACCTCAAAGTAAACAAACGTAGAGAAATTGCCGGTAAAATCAAAGAAGCAAGAGAGCAGGGAGACCTTTCCGAGAACGCCGAGTACGATGCAGCAAAAGATGAGCAGCGTGATATCGAGGCAAGAATTGAAGAGATCGAAAAAATCCTGAAAAACGCAGAGGTTGTTGTTGAGGACGAAGTAGATTCCGATAAGATCAATATCGGATGTAAAGTAGACGTACTGGATCTGGAGTATGACGAGAAAATCGAGTTCCAGATCGTTGGCTCCACCGAAGCAAACAGCCTGGAAGGAAAAATTTCCAACGAGTCTCCGGTAGGAAAAGCTCTGATCGGCGCGCACAAGGATGATATTGTCGATGTAGAAACACCGGCCGGAATTATGCAGTACAAAGTACTTTCTATCCAGAGAAATATCTAATAAAATACAAAGAAAAGGGAGTGAAGAGATTGGCACAGCAGACACAGGAACAGGACATTAACCACTTACTGAAGGTTCGCCGCGAGAAACTTGCAGAGCTGCAGCAGAACGGAAGAGACCCGTTCCAGATTACAAAGTTCGATCAGACACATCATTCGCTTGAGGTGAAAGGTCTTTACGAGGTACATGAGACTGAGCTGTTAAAAGACCGCCAGGAGCCGAACGTAGAGGGAATGGATGAGGAGCAGGCGAAAGAAGCTCTTAAAAAGGATTACGAAGAGAGAAGAAATATCATGGACGCAAGCCCGATCCATGTGGCAATTGCAGGACGTATGATGTTTAAGAGAGTCATGGGCAAGGCCTCTTTCTGCAATATCCAGGATTTACAGGGAAGCATCCAGGTATACGTTGCAAGAGATGCGATCGGAACAGAGTCTTACGCTGATTTTAAAAAATCGGATATCGGTGATATCTTCGGAGTGGAAGGATTTGCTTTCAGAACAAGAACAGGTGAGATTTCTATCCATGCAGAGAAGGTGACACTCCTCTCCAAGAGCTTACAGATCCTCCCGGAGAAGTTCCACGGTCTGACAGATGTAGATACCCGTTACCGTCAGAGATATGTAGACCTGATCATGAATACAGAGTCTAAAGATACCTTTATCAAGCGTTCCAAGATTCTCAGTGCGATCCGCAAGTACTTAAGCGGAGAAGGATTCATGGAAGTTGAGACTCCAATGCTTGTACAGAACGCAGGTGGAGCAGCGGCAAGACCGTTCGAGACACATTTCAATGCCCTGAACGAAGATCTGAAGCTTCGTATTTCCCTGGAGCTGTACCTGAAGAGACTGATCGTCGGAGGACTCGAGAAGGTATATGAGATCGGACGTGTATTCCGTAATGAGGGTCTTGATACAAGACATAACCCGGAGTTCACTCTGATGGAGCTTTACCAGGCATTTACAGATTACCACGGCATGATGGATCTGACAGAGAACCTGTATCGTTTTGTCGCACAGGAAGTGCTCGGAACGACACAGATCGTATACAAGGGAATCCCGATGGATCTCGGTAAGCCGTTCGAGCGTATCACAATGGTTGACGCAGTGAAGAAGTACGCAGGCGTTGACTGGAATGAAGTTGAGACTCTGGAGCAGGCAAGAGAACTTGCAAAAGAGCATAATATTGAGTTTGAAGAGAGACATAAAAAAGGTGATATCCTGAATCTCTTCTTTGAGGAGTTTGTAGAGGAGCATCTGCTTCAGCCGACGTTCGTTATGGACCACCCGGTTGAGATCTCGCCGCTGACGAAGAAAAAGCCAGAAAATCCGGAATATGTAGAGCGCTTCGAGTTCTTCATGAATGGTTGGGAGATGGCAAATGCTTACTCTGAGCTGAACGATCCGATCGACCAGAGAGAACGTTTTAAAGCCCAGGAAGAACTGCTTGCACAGGGCGATGATGAAGCCAATACAACAGATGAAGACTTCATGAACGCATTGGAGATCGGTATGCCGCCGACCGGTGGTATTGGATTCGGCATTGACCGTATGTGTATGCTTCTGACAGGAGCTGAGGCAATCAGAGACGTGCTGCTCTTCCCGACAATGAAATC
>ERZ1673739.70-NODE-70-length-152713-cov-23.849461_pt1 | contig 152713 bp, 127 predicted proteins | sample MGYA00580210_ERZ1673739 | MGnify/ENA primary metagenome ERZ1673739 (study PRJEB41218, sample SAMN15661749) | gut metagenome | host: Homo sapiens | place: Canada: London | collected 2015-08-20/2019-03-30 | study: EMG produced TPA metagenomics assembly of... | reverse complement strand
ATCTTCAATTACTTGCATAAATTCGATGGACGCGTCTTATATCCCCATAGCGGAAGCAAGGAGTTTTACGACGCATTGGATAAAACACTTTCTCGGATGCACGAATATCACGGATTCTCTCCAACAATTCCTTGAAATATCCACCGCCACCTAGATTTTTCAAACGATCATCATCTAAAGCAAAACCTTTTCTCATGTATTCTTTTAAAATCCCAGTTGCCCAAATTCTGAACTGTGTTCCCTGTTTTGATTTTACACGATAGCCAACAGAAATAATAACATCAAGATTGTAATAGTCTACATTGTAAGCTTTTCCATCAGAAGCAGTTGTTGCAAATTTTGCAACAACTGAATCCCGCTGTAATTCACCTTCTGTAAATATATTTTTTATATGTCTGGAAATGGTTGATTTATCTCTCTGAAACAATTCTGCCATCTGATCAATGGACAACCAGACGGTATCACCATCAAAAGTAGTTTCAACTTTCGTCAGACCATCCTCTGTCGTATAAATAATCATATCTGCTTTTTCTTTGTCCATAAATTAATTTTCCTCCAAAATCAGATACATTATCAATGTGAACAATTTAAAAAATAGAAATTCAACACAGCCACTATGACAAAATCATTATTCTGCATCTTTACCATTTATAATACGGTAGTAATCATCCATATCCACGCTGAGTTTTACCGTAGTATCTGGTTTTCGGTTGCTCAAGAGGCACACGGTCTCAACATGAACGCCCTGGCAGAACTGATCCACTGCACAGGCGTGGGTCATCTCATATCCTGCCTCATAAAATGCCGGGAGGTCTCTCACAAGACTTGTAACCTTGCAGGAAATGTATACGATCTGGTCTACGCCGTAAGCCAGGATCTTTGGAAGGGCTTTGGGGTGAACGCCATCTCTGGGCGGATCAAGGATGATCATATCCGGTTTCTCCGGCACCTCGTCCAGAACCTTCAGCACGTCTCCGGCAATGAAACGACAGTTATTGATGCCGTTAAGTGCAGCGTTTTCTCTGGCGGCTTTTACCGCGTCTTCCACGATCTCCACACCGATCACCTCGCTGGCAACGGACGCCGCAAGCTGGGCAATGGTGCCAGTTCCGCTGTAAAGATCAAACACTACCTTATCCCTGGTATCTCCTACATATTCCCGCACCTTGGAATACAGGATCTCTGCAGCCAGGGAATTTGGCTGGAAAAAGGAAAAGGTGCTGATCTTAAATTTCAGTCCAAGAAGTTCTTCATAGAAATAATCCTTTCCATAAAGGATCTTCGTCTCGTCGCTCTGTACCACGTCGGATAAAGAATCATTTAAAATGTGCATGATCCCCACGATCTTCCCTTCCAGCGGAAGTGCAAGAAGCTGATCTTTCAGAGGCTCCAGATCATATTCTTCCTGGGTGGTGGTTACCACATGGACCAGGATCTCACCACTTGTGACGCCTCTTCGAAGAAGAAGATGTCGAAGATACCCCACATGCTGCAGCTTTTTATAGAAGCTGGCATTACGCTCCAGGAAAAACTCCCGCACACAGACCAGGATCTTCGTCATATCCGGATGGACCAGTTTACAATCATCCGTATTCAGGATATCGTAAGTGCTTCCCTTCTTGTGAAGTCCAAGGGACAGCGGCCCATCCTTATACTCATCCCCAAAGGAAAACTCCATCTTATTGCGGTACCCGAACTCAATAGGACTGCCGTAGATCCCATCCCAGTGATATAAACGATCTGCAGCCTCAGCTTCTTCTGTCCCATCACCGTTCTTCCCGATCTTAGCCAGGCTCTCTCTTACTGCCCCATCCAGAAGTTCTCTCACCTGGCGCTCCTTCATCTCCTTCTGCGCCTCATAGCTCATGGTCTGGTACATGCAGCCGCCGCATGCCGGAAACTCCTGACAGGCAGGTTCTCTTGTTTCCAGGGGAGATTTCTCCAGGACCTCCAGAAGACGTCCTTCCGCCCGGCCGGAACGTTTCTTATTGATCATAAACCGGACTTTCTGTCCCGGGATTCCGTTTTTTACAATTACTTTCTGGTCATCAACCCAAACAAAACCTTTGTTTGGAAATTCCACTTTTTCTATAATACCTTCGTAAATTTCACCTTTTTTCATAAATCCTCTTTCTGTTTTATAACCAGCAGATAATAGTTCGAACATTCAGGATCCTCTTTACTGTCTGCTCATGAACGCCAACGTTTCACGGTCCGTCTTCAAAAATCAAGCCCCGGTATCGCGCCGGGGCTTCAATTATCCGCATCTCATATTCATACATAACAGACAGCCATTCTGATCTGTTCAAAACAGCCTCTGCAGTGAAAGTTCTTACTCTTCCTCATCCTCGAAATAATCATCGAAGTCATCATCAAAATCTTCTTCAAAATCTTCCAGGTAATCCGGAGCGAAGAAACGGTATACTGCAAACGCAATACCGGCAACAGCTGCAACAGCACCGATGATCGCCAGTACCCAAAGGACTGTGTTCTTATCTTTCTCTTCTTCTTTTTTCTTCAGTGTTGCGAGCAGTTCTTCAAGTTTTGTTGTATTTAAATTCATAACACTGCACCATCCTTTCTTTCTGTTCGGCTGTACTTTCTGTCAGTAAATCTGCAGCGCAGCGTTTTTTGAGGTCGCTGCACCCGAGCCTTTTTTAATGTTCTTATTATACCACCATATGTCTGGTTTTACCAGAACTTACACAAATTTTCGCAGAAACATTCTATAAAAAAATCGCCGTATTTCCGGCATTTCCGGAAAGATACGGCGGTTTTCTCTTATTCTTTATGGGTTCCTCGAATCACTTTGATCCCGCGTTCTTCTATCAGACCGCAGATCTGTGTTATCCGCGGACATTCCTTTTTTTCCTCATTCAGACGGCATACCCCGACATGGATGACGCTGATCTTTTCACTGACCAGCCGATCTGCCTTTTCCAAAATCCCCTCATCTTCAGCAGGTTCTTTTGCATTGGTTTCTTTGCATCCGTTGCATGTCATCACAGCTGCCAGAATCGTATCTTCCGGATAGCCGGAAAAAAAATCTCTTCTTTCCCGAAATGCAGACAGACATCCTGCCCTGGTACACACATCATTGGAATTAAGGCATGTCAAAATCCCGATCTTTTTCATCTTTTTCCCTCTATGCATCCCGCCTCACAGCCAGAATCATAAAAACAAAATATGCATCTTTCCGCGGCTGTCGTAAACGATCTCCGCTTCTACTTTATAGATCCTGCGGATCAGCTCCGGGGTCAAGACTTCTTCCGGCGTTCCGTAACCTTCCAGAACTCCGTCCTTCAGTACATAGATCTTATCACAGTATGCTGCTGCAATATTCAGATCGTGAATAGCGGAGATCACGGTTACATTAAGTTTTTTCACCAGCTCCATCAGCATGATCTGGTGGGTAATGTCCAGATGATTGGTAGGCTCATCCAGAATCAGTGCAGAGGTCTGCTGGGCAAGTGCTCTTGCCAGGATCACCCTCTGCTGCTCTCCTCCGGAAAGAGTGGAAAAGGTACGGTCTGCAAACGCCTCCATCTGTACGGTTTTCAGCGCTTCATCCACGATCTGGTAATCTTTTGCATTGTCCCGTTCCAGAGTCTTTTTATGAGGCGCACGCCCCATAAGAACCACCTCGCGGACCGTAAAATCAAAATTATAATAATTGTGCTGTGCCACCACAGCCATTTTTTTCGCAGAGCTTCGAACACTCATGGAATGAAGCTCCTCGCCGTCCAGATACACGGCTCCTGCGTCTGGTTTCAGAATACGGTAAATGCATTTCAGCAAAGTGGATTTTCCGCTTCCGTTTGGTCCGATGATTCCTACCAGTTCCTTATCCTGGGATTCCATGGAGATTCCCTTCAGGATCTGTCTGGCGTGAAAGCCAACCTGAATATTTTCTGTGGTGATCTTCATTACCGGGCACCTCCGAATCCATAGGATTTCCGCACAAGCAGATAAATAAAGCAGGGAGCACCGATAATGGATACCAGCACACCGATGGGCATCTCGGAATTTTTAAGGATCACACGACATGCCACATCGCACCAGATCAGAAACGATGCACCAAGAAGCGCACTTAAGGGGAGCAGTTTTCTGTGATCTGTTCCAAAAAGGATCCGGACCACATGAGGGATCACCAGTCCCACAAATCCGATTACACCGGCACAGTACACGGCAAATCCGATCATAACAGAAGCAACGATCAGATAAAAAGTCCGCAGTCTGTGCAGATCTGTTCCAAGGGTAATGGATACGTCATCTCCCAGAAGCATCAGATTCAGGTTCCGGTACTGCGTCCAGAAAACAGCCACGCACACCAGCGTGACCGGAAGCATTACACCCACTCTGGTCCAGCTTGCTCCGGCAAGACTTCCCATGCTCCACTTCATAACTTCTGTTGCCGCATTTTTGTCATTGGTAATATAAATGACAAAATTGGAAAAAGCAGAACAGACTGCGCTGACCGCCATTCCCGCAAGGATCAGTTTTGCGGAAGTTGCCTTTCCACCCATGTTTGCAATGGCGATCACCGCAAAAGAAGTGATCATCGCGCCAATGAAAGCTGTGATTCCCACAGAGTTTCCACCAAGAAAGCTTCCGATTCCAAGCGTGATGGCCAGTGTGGCACCCAGAGATGCACCAGATGAGATACCCAGCACATACGGGTCTGCCAGCGGGTTCTGCACGATAGCCTGCATCACCACGCCGCACACGGAAAGAGCCATTCCAACTGCCAGAGCCAGAAGGACTCTAGGCAGCCGGATCAGCCACACAACATCATGAACTGCGCCTTCCGCATAGGCGGACAGACTTTTTATATGAAACAATTTATAAGCGATAACGCTGTATACATCCTTCAGTGACAGATCCGCATTTCCAAAAGTGATGGCTGCAAGTATGGAAAAAATAAGGAATCCTGCAAGTCCGATGAGAACTGCCACATACATGGATGTTCTGAGCACCTTATCTTTTTTTCTCTGTGAAGCTGTTTCTTTCACTACATTTTCTCCGATCAGTCAAGATTTACGTCCGGATATAATCCCTTTGCAAAAGTTTCGATTCCGTCCTGGGTACGTGTTGCACTTGCATACATCTCACTGAGCATGATCGGGTAAACACGTCCGTTCTTTACTGCGTCAAGGCTCTTCAGGGACTCATCATCCTGGATCACTGCAAGCTGGCTGTTCTTAACAGTTTCCGGATCATCTCCTGCATATGGCATGTAAACCACAAAGATCACGTCAGGGTTGGCTGCGATGATATCCTCTTTTCCAACGGTGGAAGCATCCGGGTTTGCAAGAGTTGCGCCTAACTGTGTTACCATATCTCCGCCAAGGCTCTTTACGCCATAGTTTGTGATGTCATCTCCAAGAGGCTCCAATACCATTACGCTTGGTTTGTCTTTTACATCTGCAGTTGCAGTAAGAGTTTTATCGATCACTGCTTTTGCATCATCAACGATAGCCTGTGCTTTGTCCTGTACATCGAAGATCTTTCCGATATTTAAGATATCTGTGAATTCATTTTCCAGTGTTCTGTCGCCGTCCGGACGAGTATTGGTGTTGTAGTAGGTGTTGCAGCCTTTGTCGATCCAGTCTGTTACATTTCCCAGATTCTTATCAGAGAAAAGAGAGCTCCAGGATAAGATCATGTCCGGCTCCAGCATTGTTACAGTTTCAAGGGATGGGGTAAATTCGTCAAGATAATTTGTTTTTGAGAATGCTTCTTTGAGATCTTCCGGAACTTCATTATCAAGACCTGCGGTAGCTACCAGGTGGTCTTCCAGACCAAGTGCGAGCATAGTCTCAATGCTTCCCTGATATACAGCAAGGACTTTTTCCGGTGCTTTTTCATAAGTGGTTTCGATTTCGTTTCCATCGTAATCATAGGTTGTGATGGTCAGAGGATATTCTGTCTTGGTTGCCTCTGCGGAAGAATCTTCGGTGTCTGCAGACTCTGTACTGTCTTCTGCTGCCGGCTGGTTGTCTTCCTTGATGGTCTCGGAGTCTGCTCTCTCTGCGGCATAAACAGCCGGAGCTGCTGATACGGTCATTGCCGCTGCCATTACCATTGCCATGATTCTTGTGGATACATACTTGTTTTTCATTTCATTTCCTCTCTTTTCGCCTGTTTTATCTCCTGTTGCCTATGGGTAACCGAAAAGATGGGGCTTCATAAAATCTGCACGGAACACTTTGTACGGAAGCTCCCACTTACATACTGTCAAGCAGGTTTCCTGACTTACAGACTCAGAAAAAACTCCGCAAAATAAAAACTGATACACCATTCATCTTTTAGTCGATCATGAATGATGTATCAGAATTTTCTCCAGAATCTCTCTGACATCGGGATTTCGCCTTCTCACATGAGTTTCTGCAATGGCATGTGAAATCCCTTCTTCTGTATACAGTGGCCGCAACCGCTCAGGCTTTTTACCCGATTCCCTCTCACAGTATCCGGCAGCATATGTGCCGGTGATACTGTTCACTTCACAGCAATTCAATTACGCTGATACTGATTCTAACATACCGGTTTTCCAATTACAACCTTGAGGCCGGATTTTTACAGTTTTTTGCAGAAATAGTCTGCCCGGAGAGATCCCTCTCAGATCTTTTTCAGCTTGGCAAAACCGGCGAACATTTTTTTCACGCCGACTTTGTCAAAGTCTACCGTCACTTCGTAGTCTCTGCCGCCGTCTGCGATATTTTTTACGATACCGACTCCGAATTTCACATGACGGACCGTGTCTCCCTCACCATAGTCCAGGCTGTCCGCCTTCTTCACTGTGAAATCTTTTTTCTGCAGGGTGCTCTTTGCCTGGAAATTCATTTTCATCTGGGCATAGACGCTTTTCGGAGATACGATATCATCTACCCTGGGCTTTTTCTCCTGAATGGTATGTCCAAGATCTACCAGCTCCCGTGGAACCTCCCTTACAAAACGTGACACACGGTTATACTGAGTCTCCCCACGGATCATCCGCTGTTTTGCACAGGTTAAAGTCAGTTCCTTCATGGCACGGGTGATCCCCACATAACAGAGCCTTCGCTCCTCCTCGATATCCGACGGATCACCGGACCAGATGGAAGCATATCCCGGAAAAACACCGTCCTCCATTCCCACGATAAATACATTTGGGAACTCCAGTCCCTTGGCACTGTGAAGGGTCATCAGCAGCACATAATCCTGATCCGGATCAACAGAATCGATATCTGCCACCAGTGCGATCTCCTCCAGAAATGCAGAAAGTGTTGCCGGCTGTCCGGCCTCCTCCATGGCTTCCTGGAAGGATTCTGTCTTGGAGATCAGCTCATCGATATTTTCAATCCTCGCCTGGGCCTCCTCCGTTTTCTCTGCCTCCAGTTCCTTCACATAACCGGTAAGCTCAATGACCTCTTCCAGGGTTTCACGGACTGTATAGGCCTCTGCCTTACTTTTCAGTCCCTGGATAAAGGATACAAAATCATTGATCTTTCCTGCTGCCCTGCCAATGGACGGTACTTCCTCCACCACGCGGAGCGCATCATAAAAGCTCAGGTTCATCATATCCGCATAGTCCTGGACACGGCCGATGCTGGTGAGTCCGATCCCTCTTTTTGGCACATTTAAGATCCTGCGCACAGCCAGATCATCACTGGCATTGTCAATGGTCTTCAGATAGCTTAACAGATCCTTGATCTCTTTGCGGGCATAAAAATTCACGCCGCCGACAATCTTATAAGGAACATTTGCCAGGAGAAATTTCTCCTCAAAGAGACGGGACTGGGCATTGGTCCGATAAAGTACTGCACAGTCCTTGTACTGGAATTTCCCGTTGCGGCGCCCCTGGATGATCTCTCCTGCAACATACTCCGCTTCCTCAAATCCGTTGTTGAACTGACGGAAATGTACTTTATCGCCCTCTTCGTTCTCTGTCCAGAGGCGTTTTTCCTTACGCTCTGTGTTGTTGACGATCACCTCATTGGCTGCATTGAGGATGTTCTGGGTAGAACGGTAATTCTGTTCCAGGCGCACCACCTTAGCCTCTGGAAAAACCTTCTCAAAGCCTAAGATGTTCCCGATATTTGCTCCACGAAAACGATAGATGGACTGATCATCATCACCAACCACACAGAGATTCTTGTATTTTTCAGCAAGAAGACTTACGAATTTAAACTGGGCAGTATTGGTATCCTGATACTCATCCACCATAATATATTTGAAACGTTCCTGATAATAGTCCAGGATATCCGGATTATGCTGAAAAAGCTCCACAGTCTTCACGATCAGGTCATCAAAATCCAGCGCATTGTTTCCCCGGAGGATAGACTGATATTCCTTATACATACCGGCAATCTTCCGTGCGTCCGGGTCGCCGCCTGCATTCAGCTCCATCTCTTCCGGCGTGATCAGTTCATCCTTGGCATGGGAAATCTCAGCAAGAACAGCGCGTTCCTTGTAAATCTTGGTATTGATATCAAATTTCCGGAAGATTTCCTTCATGACTGTTTTCTGGTCGTCGGCATCATAAATGGTAAAATTACTGCCAAAGCCCAGCACCTCAATATGTCTGCGCAGGATCCTCACGCAGGCGGAATGGAAGGTGGAGACCCATACGCTCTCCGCACCCATTCCCGCAATTTTATTCACACGTTCCCGCATCTCACTGGCGGCCTTGTTGGTAAAGGTGATCGCCAGGATATTCCATGGGTTTACACCCTTTTCTTCCATTAAATAGGCGATCCTGTGGGTCAGCACTCTTGTTTTTCCGGAACCGGCTCCTGCAAGGATCAGAAGTGGTCCCTCTGTATGTACGGCAGCTTCCCGCTGCATAGGATTCAATGTGTCCAAAGCATCATGTATACTCATTTTGATCTCCATTTCTTTTTCCATATGAACAGTATCTTTATATACTATCATGACTTTACTTTCCGGTAAACCCACCTCTCTGAAAAAAAGTTTCTTTACAAGTAGTATTTAAAACTATATAATAAGGAGCAGAGGTGATAATGCGATGACAGAAAACGAAAAAGAAATGATGAACAGCATTTTTGCAAAAATTGCTGAGCTTGATTATATAAAACCCGATGAAATTCCCAATATTGCTCTTTACATGGATCAGGTCACAACCTTTATGGAAGATAATCTCGCTTCCACCAAGCGTCATGATGATGACAAGATCCTGACCAAGACCATGATCAACAATTACGCAAAGAACAAGCTCCTTCCCCCGCCGGAAAAAAAGCGGTATTCCCGGGAGCATCTGCTGATGCTGATCTTTATCTACTATTTTAAGAATATCCTCTCCATCAGTGATATCCAGACCCTTCTGGGACCGATCACCGAGAAATACTTCAAGTCCGTTACAGAAAAGGACATGACTTACATCTACCAGGAGGTTTTCAGTATGGAGCAGTCACAGATCCGTTACCTGGAAAAGGATCTTATGCGCCGTTTCAAAAGTGCCGGAGAAATTTTTGAGGACGCCGACCCGGAGGATAAGGAATTCCTTCACCAGTTTTCCTTTATCTGTCTTCTTAGCTTCGACGTATACATGAAAAAAATGATCATCGAAAACATGATCGACCACATGAATTCCTCAAAAGATACGGATTCCTCAAAAAAAGACAAATAATATCCGGAGCTCACATCCGGTCATAAACGTGCGTCGCCGGGCGCACCGAAAAAAAAGAGACAGACGCACGATCGCCTGTCTCTTTTTCGTTACAGCATTATCCGTTATCATCACGGTATGGACGTAAGCCTTATTCTGCTTCGCCGCCCTGCTCCCCGTTATCCTTCTTCATACGTGCAAATACCATCTCATAACCATCATTTCCATAGTTCAGGGAACGGTTCACACGGCTGATCGTAGCTGTGGAAGCTCCTGTTTTCTCGGAAATATCAAGGTATGTACGCTTATCAGTAAGCATCTTGGCTACCTCGAAGCGCTGAGATAAAGAAAGCAGCTCATTGATGGTGCACACATCCTCAAAAAATGTATAACACTCTTCCTTGTCCTTCAGGCACAGGATCGCTTCAAAAAGATGATCCACAGCCTCCGTCCTGATTTTTTTGCTCATTGTTACGCTCCTTTAAAATACATGAATTTCGTCTAATACAATACTGATATTTTAACACTCTAAATCGTGATAAGCAAGCCTTTTAGGAAAATTTAATAAACTATTTCTCTTTTTTGTCTTTCTATGGCGGACACATGATTTTCCCATTTCCACTGCCCCGGAAAACATTTGGGATTTGCTTTTTCTGCTGTGATTGGGTATACTTAAAATAATATCCAAAAGAAAAGGAGACTTATCAAATGAATCGTTTTTTCAACATGGACAACAAATTCTTCGTGTTCATGGGACGCGTAGCAGACCTGCTTCTTCTGAATTTTCTGTGCATCCTCTGCTGCATTCCGGTTGTCACCGCAGGCGCCTCCATAACAGCTCTCTACTATGTCACACTAAAGATGGCAAGAGACGAGGAATCCTATATTGCCCGCAGCTTTTTCCACTCTTTCAAACAGAACTTCAAACAGGCGACCATCATCAATATCATCATGCTCCTCACCGCTGCTGTTCTGTTTATCGATCTTCGGATCGCCAGAGCCGGAAGCGGAGCTATGTACAAAGGACTTTTCAGTCTGTTCATTGCATTTGCACTGATCTATGCGATGATCCTTCTGTACATTTATCCGATCCTTTCCAAATTTTTTAATTCCGTCAAGAATACCTTTGTAAATGCATTCCTGATGTCCGTCCGCCATCTTCCGCTGACACTTTTGATGCTTGTGATCTCTGCGTCCCCACTCCTACTGATGTGGCTTTTTGCTTATGTGAGCTACGCACGGTTTACATCCATCCTGATCATGCTTTTTATTCTGATGGGATTTTCTACGCTGGCGTACTGGAAATCGAAGATCTTTGTAAAGATCTTCGATAACTATATACCGAAAGATGAAAACGAAGAAAACGGCGAAGAGAAAAACGAACCGAAAGAGGCATAATGAAGCGCTGGAACGACAAGCCTTATCATTCTCTGGACTATATGCTCCGGGAGCGATACGGCGAAAAGGTCTACCGGGTTGCATTAAACGGCGGCATGTCCTGTCCCAACCGTGACGGCACCCTGGGCAAAAAAGGCTGCATCTTCTGCAGCCAGGGCGGAAGCGGAGATTTTGCAGCAAACGCCGCTCTTTCCATTACAGAGCAGATCAACACACAGATCAAAAGTCTCTCTTCCAAACGCCCGATCCATAAATATATCGCCTATTTTCAGGCATATACAAACACATATGCTCCTGTGGAACACCTGCGTAAGATCTTCACAGAAGCCATCTCCCATCCGGATATCGTGGCACTGTCCATTGGTACCAGACCGGACTGTCTGGGAGATGATGTACTGGATCTTCTTTATTCCCTGAACCAGATCAAACCGGTGTGGGTGGAGCTGGGACTCCAGACTATCCATGAAGATACCGCCAGATATATACGGCGCGACTATCCACTGTCCTGTTTTGATACCGCAGTAAAAAATCTCCGCGCAGGCGGCATCGAAGTGATCGTCCACACCATCCTGGGGCTTCCCGGTGAAAGCCGGAAGGATATCCTGGAAACAATGGCTTATCTGAACGCCATGGATATCCAGGGGATCAAGCTGCAGCTTCTTCATGTACTGCGTGGTACAGATCTTGCCGCTGATCATGAAGCCGGTCTTTTCCGCACTTATGAACGGGACGAGTATCTGAACCTTGTCATTGACTGTCTGGAACATCTCAGACCGGATATCGTGATCCACCGGGTCACCGGCGATGGACCGAAGGATCTGCTGATCGCACCTTTATGGGCCAGCCGCAAACGAGAAGTTTTAAACCTTCTTCATCACCGGATGAAAGAAAGAGCAAGTTTTCAGGGAAAAGCTCTCGAAGCCCTTTCCCGCAGCCAGTAAAAAGGAGGATTCTTATGGCATCACCTTTTACAACCTATAAGCTTATTATTTTATATATGCTGCAGAATTCCGATGGGGATCTCACAAATTCCCAGATTACCGATTTTATCCTGGACCGGAAATACACCAATTATTTTCAGCTCCAGCAGGCAGTTTCCGAACTTGTGGAGGCAGATCTGGTGGAAATGTCTTCACAGTCCAACCGCAGTTACTATCGACTGACCTCCGAGGGAAAAAACACTCTGAAATATTTTTCCAAAGAACTTTCCTCTGACATCAAGAAAGAAGTGGAAGAATATCTCAATTCCCTCCACTGCAAGATCGAAGAACATCTCCTGACTCCTGCAGATTACTATCCCACCAAAGAGGGTCGCTACTCGGTACGTCTGCGGATCATCGAAAGCGGCGTCAGCATCGTTGATCTCAGCATCAATGTGCCAAATCTTGCTGCTGCACAGTCTGTATGTGAAAGCTGGCCTTATAAATACCAGAATGTTTATGACAAAATAATGGAGGAGCTTCTCTGAGAGGCTCCTCCGTTTTACTTATATTCATTTATTTCGCTTCTTCGTGGATCTTCTTCATATGCTCTTTCAGTTTCTTTTCATATCCCATATCACTGAGCTCGTAAAAATGTTCTCCTTCGATTTCTGATGGCAGATACTGCTGTTTTACATAGTGGTTCGGATAATCATGGGCATATTTATATCCGATACCATGACCCAGACTTTCGTGGCCACCATAATGGGCATCCTGCAGATGCACCGGAACGGTTGTCTTCTTCGCCTTCACGCAGCGCATGGCTTCCTGTATGGCATTTACTGCAGAATTGCTCTTGGGTGCACAGGCCATATAGGTAACTGCCTGGGAAAGAATGATCTGGGACTCCGGCATTCCCACACGTTCCACTGCCTGTGCTGCTGCCGTTGCCACGCAGAGGGCCTGGGGATCTGCGTTTCCGATATCTTCGGAAGCAAGGATCATGATCCTTCTTGCGATAAATTTCACATCTTCTCCTGCATAGAGCATTTTTGCCAGATAATAGACTGCCGCATCCGGGTCGGAGCCTCGCATGCTCTTGATAAAGGCAGAAATGATATCATAATGATTGTCCCCGTTCTTATCGTAGCGCACCACCCGCTTCTGGATACACTCAGAAGCCACCTCAAGGGTCAGATGGATCTTACCGTCTGTATCACGGGGTGTGGTGAGGATTCCTAGTTCTATGGCGTTTAAGGCGCTTCTGGCGTCTCCTCCTGCCATATCTGCCAGAAATTCCAAAGCATCCTCCTCGATCACCGCCCCATAGCTTCCCATTCCACGTTCCGGATCGTTAACCGCACGCAGGATCAGTTCCTTTATTTCCGGTATCTCCAGGGACTTCAGTTCAAAGATGATCGATCTTGAAAGAAGCGCTCCGTTTACCTCAAAATATGGATTCTCTGTTGTGGCCCCGATAAGAATGATGGTTCCGTCCTCCACAAAGGGAAGAAGGTAATCCTGCTGGCCTTTGTTGAAACGATGGATCTCATCGATGAACAGAATGGTCTTTTTTCCATACATGCCGAGATCGTCCTGTGCCTGCTTTACAACTGCTTCCATATCTTTCTTCCCTGCTACGGTTGCATTGATCTGGGTAAAGCTGGCGCTTGTGGTATTGGCGATGACTTTTGCCAGGGTGGTCTTTCCGGTTCCCGGAGGGCCGTAAAAAATAACAGATGTCAGCTTATCCGCCTTTATGGCACGATACAGCAATTTATCTTTTCCTACGATGTGCTGCTGTCCCACCACCTCATCCAGCGTTCGCGGACGCAGCCTGGATGCAAGAGGTGACTCCTGATCCAGCGTTTTTGACTTTGCGTATTCAAATAAATCCATGGCTTTCACTCCTGTATTTTCTGTAAAAAGCGGATATTCACGATCCGTATTCTTTTCATAGATCTGTATCCGGCAACGATCGTTTCATTTGTTTCCGGCATACAGACAGATTCCTTATTTTTATAATTTTACCTGTTTGCACATAAAAAAGCAATCGTTTCTGCCTTTTCGGCAAATCACAGTTACATCACCAGCAGCTGATCTGCAGTTACCAGGTCATATCCTTCTTCCGTAAGCATATCCGCGATCTCCAGGGCCGCTTCCACGGAGGTAGAAAAGCTGTCATGCATCAGGACAATGGAGCCATCCTTCACTTGTCTTTTTACGATATTTTCCACAGAACGGACATTTTTTGATTTCCAGTCCAGAGTATCCACATCCCAAAATACCGGCAGCATGGTCACACAGAGCTCCAGATCCTTCGGCCATGCACCGTAGGGCGGGCGAAGATACATGGGATATTCTCCGGTGATCTCGTAGATCTCATTATTCGTCTTTATGATCTGCTGACAGGCCTGATCACCGGGAAGCTTATCAAGCTGCACGTGATCATACGTGTGATTACCGATGAGATGACCGTCTCTCTGCATCTGCGTTACGATCTCCTCATTTCCCCGGATATTTTTTCCCATAAGAAAAAATGTGGCATGGATCCCACGCTTCCGCAGGCCATCCAGAAGCAAAGGTGTATATGTTGCATGCGGTCCATCATCAAAGGTAAGAGCCACACGTGGACGATCCTCTTTTTCGCTTCTGTCAGAGGCTGTCTCAGCTACCGGTTCTGCTACTTTTTGTCTGTACTGCGCCGCCACCAGCCGGAACATCCCCTCACCGGCGATCATTCTGGTCACCCGCATCCGAAATGCACTGTCTGAGATTTTTCCATATCCGCTGAGCAGGATCAATACCATTGCCACTACACAGAAATATTTTTTTCGCTTATCCATATTTCCCGCCGGATCAAATATACTTTTCCACAATATATGAAAAAATCCCCGGGAAAAGACTTTTGGCTTTTCTTTCCCGGGGAATATTCTCTGATATATGTCTTATTTTTTCAGGATCTCAAGTGCACTCTCGATCTCCTCCACGCATTTCTCATAACCAAGGGTACCGTTATCCAGGCACAGATTATATTTCGTCATGTCTGCCCAGTCAACACCCATGAAACGTTTGCAGAAATCTTCTTTGCGTTTGTCATCCTTATGCATAAATTTCTCAATATCCTTTGTAGTTCCGCTGAGTTTCTTACTTGCCTCACGGATACGGAAATCCCAGTCTCCGTAAACAAACACACGAAGAACATTGGAATAATCCTTCAGGATCATATTTGCACAACGTCCGATGATCACACAGGACTCTGTTTCTGCCAGCTGCCGGATCACCTTTGCCTGATAATTAAACAGGTTCTCATCGGATGTAAAATCCTTGCTCTGAGGCGGGATCAGCTCACCCTTGTAGATTCCGGACTTTGCAAAAAATCTCTGCTTTGTGCTGACATTTTCATCTGCCCTTCCAAAAAGCTGCTCATGAATGCCGCTCTCCTCAGATGCCATGCGGATGATATCCTTGTCATAGTAAGAAATCCCTAATTTCTTTGCAAGCTCCTCTCCGATGGTACGTCCACCGCTTCCATACTGTCTTGCAATGGTAATTACGAAATTATCCATGTCTTTCCCCCTACTCTCCAAGATATGCCTTCTGAACGGCCTCGTCATTCAGAAGATCCTCTGCCTTTCCATCCATAGTAATGCTTCCTGTTTCCAGAACGTACGCTCTGTCCGCAATGGAAAGAGCCTTCTTCGCATTCTGCTCAACCAGAAGCACTGTAGTTCCGCTCTCACTTACCTCGCGGATAATGTCAAAGATCTCATTTACAAAAATCGGCGACAGACCCATAGACGGCTCATCCATCAAAATGATCCTTGGTCTGCTCATCAGTGCACGTCCCATGGCAAGCATCTGCTGCTCACCACCGGAAAGTGTTCCGGCACGCTGTCCTTTACGTTCTTCCAGACGCGGAAATCTCTTGTATACACTTGCAAGACTCTCTGCGATCTCTGCCTTGTCCTTTCTTGTATAGGCTCCAAGGAGCAGATTCTCATAAACGGACATATCCGCAAATACACGTCTTCCCTCCGGAACATGCGCCATACCCATCTCTACGATCTTATGCGCCGGTGTTCTTGTGAGGTCTTTTCCCTCAAACACAATGCTTCCGGACTTCGGAGAAAGAATTCCGGTAAGTGTCTGAAGTGTGGTTGTCTTTCCGGCGCCATTGGCACCGATCAGCGCAATAACCTCTCCCTGATTTACATGAAAAGAAATTCCCTTCAGGGCCTGGATCACACCATAGTAGACCTGGAGGTCCTTTACTTCCAACATTGCCATTGTCTCGTTCCTCCTTATTCTCCCAGATATGCAGTGATAACCGTCGGGTCTTTCAGCACTGCAGATGTCTCACCCTGGATCAGTACCTGACCGAAGTTCAGAACTGTAAGTTCCTCACAGATACCGCCCACCAGTTTCATGTCGTGCTCGATCAGAAGAACAGTCATATCAAAATGCTCCCGCACAAAACGGATAGTATCCATCAGCTCCTGTGTCTCATTCGGGTTCATACCAGCCGCCGGCTCATCCAAGAGAAGAAGCTTCGGCTCTGTGGCAAGAGCTCTGGCAATCTCCAGCTTACGCTGTTTACCATAAGGCAGGTTACCTGCCAGAGTGTCTGCTTCCTTATCCAGATCAAACACCCTCAGTATCTCCATGGCACGTTCGTTCATCTCTTTTTCTACCTTGTAATACTTCGGCAGCCTTAAGATTCCGGTCAGTGTGGAGTATGGATGGTGATTGTGAAGTCCTACTTTTACATTGTCAAGAACCGGCATATCCTTGAAAAGACGGATATTCTGGAAGGTTCTGGCGATTCCGGCTTTGTTGATCTCGATGGTGCTTTTTCCGGTGATGTCCTGGCCGTCCAGTTTAATGATTCCCTCTGTAGGCTTGTACACGCCTGTAAGAAGGTTGAATACAGTTGTCTTACCGGCACCGTTAGGTCCGATCAGTCCATAGAGCTGTCCCTTCTCAATGGTCATATTAAAGCCGTCAACAGCACGAAGACCGCCGAACTGGATAGACAGATTATTTACTTCCAGCATTGCCATGATCAGGCCACCTCCTTTTTCTCTTTTTTGCCTTTAAATTTCTCTACCATGCGTGCTCTCCAGTCTCTCGCCGCCGGTGCCCAGTTAAAGAGCATCATGATGATCAGTACGATAGCATAGATCAGCATACGGTAGTTTGCAAATCCGCGGAGAAGCTCAGGCAGTGCATAAAGGATAATGGTTGCGATGATCGATCCTCTGATATTTCCGATCCCGCCAAGTACCACATATACCAGTACCAGGATGGACATGTTGTAATCAAATACAGATACCTTCAGAAGAGAAAGGTTATGTGCATACAGCACACCTGCAACTCCTGCAAGGGCTGCGGAAATTGTAAATGCCAGCAGCTTATATCTGGTGATATTGATTCCTACAGACTCCGCTGCAATACGGTTGTCCCTGGTTGACATAATAGCACGTCCGCTTCTGGAGTTTACAAGGTTCTGTACAATAAACAATGTGAGAAGAAGCAGGATCACGCCGATCAGGAAAAAGTAATTCTTGATATCTTTATAAAGAGTTGCTGTTCCCGAAATACCAAGGGCACCTTTGAGAATCTGCTTTCCGCCGGCTTCCAGATGAAGACCGGCTGCACTTGTTGCAACGTGAAGTCCTTTGTCATCCACGCCAATGTAAAGTACATTGATCAGGTTCTTGATGATCTCACCAAAAGCCAGTGTAACAATAGCCAGGTAGTCACCGCGGAGACGAAGTACCGGAATACCGATGATCACACCGAACAGTGCTGCAACTGCCGCACCTACAAGGATTGCAAGGATAAAGCGAGGAACCTGCGGAATGGAGTCTGCAACAACCTGTGAAAACAGGGCACTGGAAAAAGCTCCCACGCACATGAAGCCCGCATGTCCAAGGCTCAGCTCACCGGAAAAACCGACTACCAGGTTCAGGGAAACTGATGCAATGGTATAAACACAAAGGGGAACAAGAAGTCCCATAAGAAGTCTGGAAAGATTTCCAGTTGAGGAAAGTGCCTGTACGATCACAAAAAGCACAATGACAATTCCATAGTTGATCATGTTATTTTTTGTTGTTTTGTTTTTCATATTCTTCATATCGGCCACCTTACACTTTCTCCTGGATGTTCTTGCCGAACAGTCCGGTAGGTTTTACAAGAAGCACGACGATCAGGACTGCAAATACGATCGCATCTGCAACCTGGGAAGAAATATAAGCTTTTCCGAAGATCTCGATGATTCCCAGAAGGATGCCGCCGACCATAGCTCCCGGAATCGAACCGATTCCACCGAATACAGCAGCTACGAAAGCTTTGATACCAGGCATGGCTCCTGTGTACGGAGTCAGTGTCGGATAAGTCTGACAGAGCAGAAGGCCTGCAATCGCTGCAAGTCCGGAACCGATGGCAAATGTGAGGGAAATTGTCGCATTGACGTTAACTCCCATCAGCTGTGCCGCATCTCTGTCCTCGGAAACCGCCTGCATGGCACGGCCAGGTTTTGTCTTTTTTACAAAGAGGGAAAGTCCCACCATGATAATGATACATGCAAGGATGGTTACGATGGTGATTCCCTTGATGGTAAGCTCACCGTCAAACAGTGTGATGGACGGAACTTTGATAACAGCTACGAAACTCTTGGCATCTGCGCCGAAGATCAGAAGTGCCAGGTTCTGAAGCAGATAACTGACACCGATAGCCGTGATAAGAACGGCCAGGTTTGAGGAAGCTTTTCTAAGCGGACTGTAAGCTACCTTCTCAATGACAACACCAAGCAGTGTACAGATCACAACGGAAAGGATCACAGCAAGGATCGGTGACATGCCGCCTCTTGTGATACAGGTAAGGATGATATAAGCTCCCACCATGATAACATCTCCGTGTGCGAAGTTCAGCATCTTGGCAATACCATAAACCATGGTATATCCAAGTGCGATGATCGCATAGATACTGCCAAGACTGATGCCGTCTTTTAAATAAGATATAAAACTCATAACGCACCTCTTTTAATTGTTTATTGATAAGGGAAAAAGGGGACGGTTCCCACTAAAGGTGACCGTCCCCTGACCCCTAACGTTAACAGAAATTCCTTATTTCATCTCTACATAAGCACCGTCTTTGATCTCGAATGCTTTCGGCTCTTTATCACACTCGCCATCCTCGGTCCATTTTGCTTTTCCGGTAAGTCCGTCAAGCTCGATGTTTGCCATGGATGCGCTCATTGCTGCACTGATGTCTGCATTTTCCATATCTGGTGTGATCTTTGCATCGTCAGCTGCAAGCTGCATTGCGTAAAGTACATCATATGTATCTGCCGCAAACTGGTTCGGGATCTCACCGTTGTGAGCATCGCCGTATGCTTTTACGAAGTTCTGGCTCTTCTCATCTGTAGCTGTTGCGGAGAATGGTGTCAGAAGCATAACACCCTCTGCAAGGGATTTATCGAAGTTCTCTACATTGAGGATACCATCCATGCCATCTACACCAAAGAATTTAATGTCAAGTCCTGCCTCAGATGCCTGCTGAAGGATCAGCGCATTGTCGGAATAGTAGTTCGGAAGGAAAAGAAGCTCAGCGCCGCTCTTCTTGATCTTTGCAAGCTGTACAGAATAGTCTGTGTTGCTGTCTGTTGTGTAAGCCTCATCTGCAACTACTTCAAGTCCGTCATCAGCAGCTGCTGCAACGAATGCGTCATGTACACCGGAGTTGTAGTCAGCAGCGGAATCATAAAGTACTGCTACTTTCGTTGCAAGTTTGTGCTCGGAAATGTACTGAGCAGATTTGGTTCCCTGTGCCGGGTCTGTGAAGCACATACGGAACTCGTTTGTTCCTGCTGTGATACAGTCAAGTGCTGTTGCGGATGGTGTGAAGAGGAATGTATCCTCAGCTGCCTCAGCTCCTACTGCGATACAGGAACCGGATGTTACAGTTCCACAAAGCATCTGCATTCCTTTATCGATCAGGTCATTGTATGCGTTAACAGCCTTCTCCGGATCTCCCTGGTCATCACCTGCGTCAAGAATCTCTACTTTATATCCGTTGAATCCACCGTTCTCGTTGATCTCATCAGCTGCGATCTTGGCTGCGTTGTATACGTTGGTACCGTACTGTGCGTAATCACCTGTCATCGGTCCGATCACACCGATCTTAAATGTCTCATCTGCTGCAAAAACTGATGTAGGCATCATCATAGCTGCTGTCATCGCTGCTGCTGATGCAACGCCGATTACTTTCTTCCAATTCTTCATAATAATCTCTCCTCCTGCGCTTTGTCGCGTTACTAATGTTTAATGGTAAAATTATAGCATCGCATATTTTTTATTTCAAGGGCAAATTTAGTTATCTGTTGTTTTTCGTCTGATTGCACAACGCGGACACTTGTCCGCTGTACAGCTTGTGTCGTTTTTCGGCAAATTGTCTGAATTTTTTTACAAAAAAATCCAGGGAAAAATTCCCTGGACTCCTTCGTCTCTTAATACTTTACTTATGCGATTGCTTTCTTAGCGATCTCAGCAAGAGCTGTGAAGCCTGCTGCATCGTTAACAGCCATCTCTGCAAGCATCTTTCTGTTGATGTCGATGTTTGCAACCTTAAGACCGTGCATCATTTTGCTGTAAGAAAGTCCGTTCATTCTTGCTGCTGCGTTGATACGAGCGATCCAGAGCTGTCTGAACTGACGTTTTTTCTGCTTTCTTCCTGCATAGGAGCTAGCAAGTGCTCTCATTACAGACTGTTTAGCAACTCTATACTGTTTGGAACGGGCTCCTCTGTAGCCTTTTGCCAGTTTTAATGTACGGTTATGTCTTTTCTTTGCGTTTAATCCGCCTTTAATTCTTGCCATTTCTTAATTCTCCTCCTGTTCGTCTTCTCTATCTTATAAATATGGTAATACTTTCTTCATGCTCTTTACATTAGTAGAATCAACAACAGTAGATTTTCTCAGATTTCTCTTTCTCTTCTGAGATTTCTTTGTAAGGATATGGCTCTTGTAGGCTTTATTTCTTACTAATTTTCCTGTACCTGTTTTTTTAAAGCGCTTTGCTGCTGCTCTGCAAGTTTTAATTTTTGGCATTATGAATTCCTCCTTGATTTGGTACTTCTAAATTTTATATAGCATCCCGTTCTGCCCGGCTGTTGCCGTGAAGACTGAGATATCTACCGTTTCTCAGTCAGAAACATAGTCATGCTTCTGCCTTCTACCTTCGGAGCCTTCTCTACAGTCGCTATATCGGACAGAAGATCTGCGAAGTCATCAAGCACATGCCTACTGCTGGACATATGTGCCATCTCTCTTCCGCGGAAACGAAGTGTAACCTTAACTCTGTCGCCCTTGCTAAGGAACTTTCTTGCTGCATTTACCTTCGTCTTCAAATCATTCGTATCAATGTTCGGGGAAAGACGCACTTCTTTGACATCGATGGTTTTCTGCTTTTTTCTGGCCTCTTTTTCTTTTCTTGCAAGCTCGTAACGGTATTTACCGTAATCGATGATCTTGCATACCGGCGGTTTCGCCTGTGGGGCAATCTTTACAAGGTCAAGTCCTGCCTCCTGTGCTTTCGCCATCGCTTCTCTGGCGGACACGATTCCAAGCTGAGCTCCGTCCGGACCAATCAAGCGTACCTCTCTGTCTCTGATCTGTTCGTTAATCATTAAACCGCTAATTGTTGTACACCTCCATGAACATGATAGAATTATTTTTTTCTTTCTCATTAATGTAGCTTAAGCCGCACAAAAAAAGCGCAGACAGATGTCCACACTTCAAATAATTACACCTGCGCACTGATGGTTGGTCCGTTCGCAGTACTGTGCAATATTGACCTGAGTCGCTTATCTTCAGCGCTGAGGTGAGAGTGAACTCTGCTTTCTTTTCGCTACGTACTTTAAGAGGATACCATGGTGTCTGCTATTTGTCAACTGTTTTTTATATTATTCTGTATTAATTTTTTGAGTATAAATTTTTCTTCTTCCGGACATACTATGCAACATCGGAATCTGTCAAGCCTTACCGCAGTGCTGACGATCAGAAAGGATGCGCATTCCGGCAGGCTGACGGTTTCCGGTAAAATCATAATTATCAGGAGGACACTTTTATGACAAGTCTTAAATGCTCCGCACACAACTGCTGCTATAACAAAAATTCTCTCTGCTCCAGGGGATCCATCAGTGTCGAAGGTGCAGATGCTCGTTATGCGGACGACACCGCCTGTGAAAGCTTCCGTGACCAGGAAGAGTGTGCTGTAAAAAATTCCGCAGATCCCTGCTGTGGGTGTGAGACCATTAACATCGACTGCAAAGCACACAACTGCACCTACAATGAGCACTGCAAATGCACCGCAGCTTCCATCAATGTATCCGGTGCCAATGCGCATCGCTGCTGTGATACAAAATGTGATACTTTCAGCTGCGAATGCTGATATCCTGAACAGAAATCCTGTTTCCATACAGAGCAGACATTCCTGTTTCTTTTGATCAGAAAGTCAAAAAGATCCGGCAGCGTTCCAGATGGAGTCTCTGCCGGATCTTATCATGTTCATTTATTATCTGTTCTTAAGAAAATCCGGGATCTGGATGTCCTTTTTCTGAACAGTGCTTGTAGGAGCCTTTGTTCCAAACTGTGTGGAATTCATAGTCGGCAGGCTGAAGCTTGGCATGTTAAGGTTCATACCGCCTGGCTGTGACTGGCTTGTTTTTTTGGTGTTTCCGAATACAGAATTGGAAGCTCTGTTTCCAAATGGTGTGTTCTGAAGGTTATTGTCTGTAAGACCTGTAGCAATAACTGTAATTCTCGCATAATCTGCAACAGAATCATCATACATAGCACCAAAGATGATGTTTGCATCCTCACCTGTAAGCTCCTGTACATAGCTTGCAGCATCGTTAGCATCCATAAGAGAAATATCTCCGGAAATGTTGATGATCACATGAGTAGCACCCTTGATGGTTGTCTCAAGAAGCGGAGAAGATACCGCCTGCTGTACAGCCTCCATAGCCTTGTCATCACCTCTTGCCTCACCGATACCGATATGAGCGATTCCCTTGTCTGTCATGACTGTCTGCACATCTGCAAAGTCAAGGTTGATCAGAGCCGGCAGATTGATCAGGTCTGTAATACCCTGTACTGCCTGCTGAAGAACCTCATCAGCCTTACGCAGTGCTTCCGGCATGGTTGTTCTTCTGTCAACGATCTCAAGTAATTTGTCATTAGGGATGACAATCAAAGTGTCAACTGCTTTCTTCAGATTTTCGATTCCCGCAAGTGCATTGTTCATACGGGTCTTTGCTTCAAAACGGAAAGGCTTGGTAACAACACCGACAGTCAGGATACCCATCTCTTTTGCCGCACCGGCGATCACAGGAGCAGCTCCGGTTCCGGTTCCGCCTCCCATACCACAGGTAACGAAAACCATGTCCGCTCCCTCGATGATCTTCTTAACTTCCTCAATGCTCTCCTCAGCTGCCTTCTGTCCAACCTCCGGCTGTGCACCGGCGCCGAGACCTTTCGTAATTTTCTCACCAATCTGAAGTACAGTCGGAGCTTTACACAGTGTCAGAGCCTGTTTATCGGTATTAACACCTACAAACTCAACTCCGCCAATGGCCTCTTCCACCATTCTGTTTACCGCATTATTACCTGCGCCGCCTACTCCAATTACAATAATTTTCGCAGAAGACTCAGCCTCATTCGTCATTATCTCTAACAATGTACTTCCTCCTTTATTTCTACCTGATATCCGATTCAGTGTAATAATCTATTCCAAGCTACATATACACATAGTTATATCATATATTTTTTTCGGTAATTAATCAACCATTAATTTTGTTTTTTTATACTTTTTTCACTAAATTTCGGCACTGTTTCTATTAACCGAAACATTTACAAAACAATCTCTGGCAAAATGTCCAAATACTGGTACTATATATTAAGAAAGCTTTTTTATCTTTACTCATAATCGGACTCATCACTGTAATCGCTGTACGAATTTTCATCATAATCCTCAGCTCCTTCTTCCTGATCACTGCTGTAATCAGCCTCTTCCTCGGTGTTGTCCGTACTGCTGTCTGAAGAGTCTTCTTCATTTTCTGTATCTCCGGTATCCGTACTCTGAGCATCTGGATCTTCGGAGTCTGTTCCGTCTCCGGAGCTTTCTGCCGAAGCCTGATAATCCTCCAGAGTGCCTACGTAATTGCCATCACGGTCATATTCACTGACTCCGTCATAGCCTCCGTCTTCCCGGTAACCGCCCTTCCAGTTTCCTTTTTCTGCCATGGTTTCTTCTGTGGGGGCTTCGCCTACATAGGTCATGTTGGCATCGTACTCACCACTGCCTGTGTAATCTCCCTCTTCATCATAGCCACCTACCCAGTTTTCCTGCGCATACTCCAGATCCGTCTGCGGTTTCGGTCCTACATAGTTGCCATTTTCGTCGTATTCGCCTTCTCCGGTGTAATTTCCTTCCTCATCATAGCCTCCGGTCCAGTTTTCTGCGGAAGTCTGGCTCTCATCCTGTTCCTGCTCCAGGGTAATGTTCTTGGAATTATCATTTACATTTTCTGCATGGAGAATTCCTTTTTTTTCGGAAATCATCGGAAGGATAGCCAGAACTCTGGTCATTTTGTCTTCCAGATATTCATCCTTTCCAAGTTTAACTGTGATATCCCCGTAAACAAGACTGATCTGTCCGTCGTCTTCAAATTCAATGTGATCCGGAACCTTATCATTTTTTGCAAAAATAGTAGAAAGAGCAACTGCCGTGTTCATCACCGTTTCATCCTTGATGGGGAGTTTCTCGTTCTGGATCACTTTTTTGACTTTGATCCCGTCAAAAAACGGGATTTTTTCGTTACGTTCCGTGGATCCTTCCACAAAAATACCGTTTCTGTCAAAATAAATATAACTGTCCAGATAAGGGATACAGCCAACGATATCCTTCTCCTTCACACTGACACAGATGGTGTGCCGGTTCAGCCTTGTTACGGTATAGCCTTCTATAAAGGGAACATCCTTTGTGTTCTGCTTAGTATAAAGAAGCGGTGCAAGAACAGAATTGGATGCCAGCGGCCCCCTAAGCACCATCTTCCTGATCTGTTTTTCAGAATAATGGCTGCTGCCCATCACCTGCACTTCATCTACCTGATAATACGTAAAAAAGAAAATAATTCCTGCCAGCAGCAGGACAAGAAGTCCGCCAACTGCTTTCAGTGGCTTTTTTTTTGATGTTTTCATAAAGTTCCTCTGTCCTTTATCAGCAGACCGCCCAGTGCGGTCAGATCCTCACAAATATGTTCATAGCCTCTTTCTATGAAACAACAGCCCCGGATCCTGGTAATCCCCTGCGCGGCAAGTGCTGCGATCACAAGTGCCGCACCACCGCGAAGTTCCTCTGCTTCCACAGTACAACCGGTCAGGGGCTGCCCTCCGTATATCACAGCAACTCCATCCCGGATCTGGATCTGTGCTCCCATTTTACAGAGCCATGAAGCTGTTTTATATCTGTCTTCAAAAATCTTCTCGCGGATCCTGCTCACTCCCGGGATCGTGGCCAGTACCGCCATCGCAGGAGACTGCAGGTCTGTAGGAAATCCCGGATAAACTTCTGTTTCCAGAAGCTTCAGGGGAAAACCTGCATTTTTTCCGTTGACTATTAGTTTACCACCTACCCTGCGGCATTGTCCACCCATTTTCCGATATACGTCCAGGATTCCCTCCATTTCCTCCAGAGGCGGATTTTCCAGGATGATCTCTCCTCTGGTTGCCGCCGCTGCCATGAGATAGGTTCCGGCGACAATACGGTCTGGTGGAATGCAGCCATCGCCAGCTTCAAGCTTCTCCACCCCTTCAATACAGATACAGCCATTTTCACGAATCCGGATCTTTGCCCCCATTCCGGTAAGATAATGGCAAAGCCAATAAATTTCCGGTTCACAGGCGCAGCCGTTAAGGACTGTTTTCCCCTCTGCAAGGACCGCTGCCAGAATGCCCTGTTCTGTAGCGCCTACACTTCTTTTTTGAAAAAACATCTCTGCGCCTCGGAGTTTTCCACAGGATGCCCGGATCATCCCGCCGTTTTCCACCACAGCTGCCCCAAGGCGACGCAAAACCTGGATATGAAGATCCACCGGCCGCTTCCCGATCACACAGCCTCCGGGATATCCTGTCTGTGCCTTTTTGCTCCGCCCCAGCATTGCTCCCATTAAGATCACGGAAGAACGCATTTTTCCGGAATAACACTCCGGTATCATGGTGCCGTCCGCATGGCTACAGTCCAGATAAAGATCTTGACCTTTCCACCAGGTTTCTGCCCCCAGATATTTCAGGATCTTTTCCATCAAATATACATCACTGATTCTCGGGCATCCCCGCAGTACACTGGTCCCGGTACTTAAGAGTGCTGCTGCCATAACCGGAAGTGCCGCATTTTTTGACCCCTGGATCCGGACGCTTCCATGCAGCGGCCTGCCTCCGGTCACGATGATCTCATCGATCTCATTCAAGTATTCCACTCCTAAAAGGGCCTCTTACTTGTTATTCTATGTGATCCTTCCATGTCTGTGACTGCTGACACTTAAGGCCAGCCCCATTTCCCCCAGAAGAAAAACAACAGAAGTTCCGCCATAGCTTACAAAGGGCAGAGTGATCCCGGTGTTGGGAATCGTATTCGTTACTACTGCAACATTCAGGACTACCTGGATCGCCATATGTGCCATGATCCCGGCGCACAGCAGCGTTCCCTGCAGATCCCGGCAGTTTAATGCCAGAATACAAAGCCTCCAGATCAAAATACCAAACAGAAAAAGTGTCAGAAAGGCTCCCAGTATCCCCGTTTCCTCACATACAATAGAAAATATCATATCATTCTGGGCTTCCGGGACAAATCCCAGCTTCTGCAGACTGTTCCCGAACCCCTTGCCGAAGATCCCTCCGCTTCCGATCGCATACAGGCCCTGTATGGTCTGAAATCCTTTTTCATATTTTTCCGGATCCCGCCAGATTGCCAGGCGTTCCAGACGATAACTCTCCGCGGCAAGAAAAACCGCAATAAATCCTATCCCCGCACCTCCAAGCGCGAGAAACTGCAGATACCTGGGATTGGCCACAAAGATCAGCAGCACACCGATTCCCAGAATGATCACCGCTGTGCTTAAGTTATTGGAGCCCACCAGACCTGCTACCGGAAGCAAAGTCATCATAGTCCTGCAGATAAACCAGAATCCGGTTGTTTTGCTTTTTGTATTGCTGATCTGCCACACCAGAAACAATATCACTGCCACCTTGGAAAACTCCGACGGCTGAAAGGAAAGCGGCCCCAGGTTCAGCCACCTCTTCGATCCATTGATCTCCTGTCCGAAAAGCAGGACTGCAGCAGACAGAAAAAGCGAAAAAATATAGGCAGCCGGCGCCAGCTTTACAGACAGCCGGTAATCTACCCGTGATGCCAGATACATAACAAGCAGCCCCAGTGCCGTGGCAAAGAGCTGCTTTTTAAAATAATAGGCAGAGTCGTGGAAACGTACTCTGCCATTATATTCACTTGCCGAAAAAAGCGCCCCGAGTCCCAATACCACCAGAATCAGAACCAGTACCCAGAGAACGGTATCTGTCTTTCCGGTCTGTTTCTGTCCTGCCTTCATGCATGGCCTCCACAGTGGTCTTTATTTCAGCTTATGTATGTATTTTTCGGATTATTACAGTGCTTTCACGTATTCCTTGAACATGTCACCGCGCTGCTCATAATTATCAAACTGTCCCCAGCTCGCACATGCCGGTGAAAGCAGAACTGCATCTCCGGGATTGGCTTTTTCCGCACAGACCCAGACAGCTTCCTTCAGATCCTCGCAGAGGATGATATCTGTAAATCCAAGACGTTCTGCTGCTGCTTTGATCTTCTCTTTCGTCTGACCGATGAGAACAAGATAACGGACTTTTCCGTCGAAGGATTCTATCCACTCATCATAGCTGGATTCCTTGTCATAGCCACCGCCGATCAGAAGAGTCGGACGGTTCATTGCCTGAATCCCCTTGATGGCCGCATCCGGATTGGTTCCCTTGGAATCGTTGTAATATGCAACACCGTTTTTCTCTGTCACATACTCGATCCTGTGTGGAACTGCCACAAACTCACAGACACTCTTGCGGATACTCTCCACAGAAACACCCGCATAATATGCCATGGCTGCTGCTGCCATTACATTCTCGTGATTATGACGTCCCAGGATCTTAAGCTCTCCGGTTTTTACGATCGGGATCTCTTCTTTTTCTGTTTTCAGAATGATCTGGTCTCCGTCCAGATAGATTCCCTGATCCAGTTTGCGAAGGCTTGAGAAATATACCACCTTCGGAACGATATTTTCACCGAATTTACGAAGGACTTCATCCTCGTAATTCAGAACACATACATCTTCCGGTCCCTGATTTTTGGTGATCAGTTCTTTTACACGGATGTATTCCTCCATGGTATGGTGCCGGTTCAAATGATCCTCTGTGATGTTGAGGATCGCACTTACCTTCGGGCGGAACTGGTCGATGGTCTCCAGCTGGAAGCTGCTGATCTCCGCAACAGTTACGGAATCCTCTCTCATCTCCAATGATTTGGATGTATATGCAGTTCCGATATTTCCTACAACAAATACAGATTCACGGGCATCTCCCATGATCTTTCCGAGGAGTGCTGTTGTTGTTGTCTTACCGTTGGTTCCTGTGATCGCAAGAACCTCTCCCTTGCCTGTACGGTAGGCAAGCTCCACCTCGCTCCATACCGGAAGGCCCTTTTCATAGAAGCTCTTTACCAGCGGCAGGTCTGTGGGAACTCCCGGACTTAGCACTACAAGATCAAGACTGTCCAGCGCTCTCTCCGGAAAATCTCCGGCCCAGATCTCCGGGGTGTATTTTCCGTTTGTTTTATGTAAAACTGCCTCTTTGTCAAGATCTGCGTTTCCGTCATAGATCACCGGCTGTGCTCCTGCACTTCCAAGCAGATCAGCTGCTCCAATGCCGCTTTTTCCGGCTCCGAAAACGAGAACTTTTTTTCCTTTTAAATCCATTTTTCTGTTCCTCCTTATAATGCCAGGAGAGCGATCAGGCACATAATAGCAGTTACAACAGAGAACACTGCAACAACTCGTGTCTCGGACCACCCACAAAGCTCAAAATGATGGTGGATAGGCGCCATCTTGAAGATTCTTTTTCCGTGTGTTGCCTTGAAATAGGATACCTGGAGCATAACAGACAATACCTCCACAAGGTAGATCAGTCCGACCAGGATAATAAACAGCGGCATCTGCATGGCATAAGCCACACCAGCCACAAAGCCACCCAATGCCAGAGAACCGGTGTCTCCCATAAATACCTTGGCAGGATATACATTAAACAGAAGGAATCCCATCAGACTGCCCACAACTGCACAGGTGATCGGCTCCACACCACTGTTTATTCCAAGGGAAACCACCGTAAAGAATACTGCCACGATCAGGGTAACACTGGAAGCCAGTCCGTCAAGTCCATCCGTAAAATTGACTCCGTTTACTGTACCGATCACCGCAAAGAACAGTACCGGAACCGCAAACCATCCCAGGTTCAGATAATGTCCGCTCCAGAACGGGATCTTCATAGTCAGGGATACGTTGGAATAATTTACAAGATAAAAAGCAAATACAGCTGTCACAACGATCTGCAGTGCCATTTTCTGCCATGGCAGAAGTCCGTCAGAACGCTTCAGAACTACCTTCAGATAATCATCCAGAAATCCGATCAGTCCAAATCCCAGTGTCAGGAAAAGTACCGGGATGATCATCGGATAATCTCTGATATAAAACAGTGATGTTACAGTTGTTGCAATGAGAAAGATCACCCCACCCATAGTAGGGGTACCGTTCTTTTTCAGGTGGGACTGCACACCCAGCTCTCTCTCTGTCTGTCCCATTTTAAGTCTTCTTAGAAAAGGGATAACAATCGGTCCTAATACAAGGCTGATCGCAAATGAGATCAGCACAGGGATCACAACATGAAACTCCATCCTCACACCTCTAATTCTTTCGTTTTTTTATACTTCTTCAACAGTATAAGGCTTTTATCCTCATTAATCAACCCCATCTGCCCGGTTTTCCCCGGATGGAGTTTCCGCAACTGTCCTCTCGATCCCAAGATAGGGAAGTACATTTTCAAAAATACTGCGTACCACCGGTGCGGCAATGATCCCACCATAATACATCCCCTGAGGTACATAGATGATACAAAGAGCCAGGACCTTCGGATCCTCTGCCGGGGCAAACCCCAGGAATGAAGAGATATATCTGCCGGAGCCTCTGGGCAGTGTCTGAGAGGTAGCTGTTTTTCCCCCAATGGAAAACCCCTGGATCCCGGCATTTTTTCCGGAGCCTTCTGAAACTACAGTTTCCAGGATCGTACGTACTGTCCGGGAAGTCTCACCGGACACGATCCCACTTTCCACCGGATATTCCAGTGTCCGCACCTTTGTTCCGTCCGCACTTTCCACGCTGATCCCAAAATGAGGTGTGATCCGGTTTCCGCCATTGATGATCCCACTGACGGTTGTTGCAAGCTGGATCGGTGTGATCTGAAACGACTGGCCAAAGGATACCGTGGCAAGCTCCACCTCTCCCATATTTTGGGGGTCATGCATGATCGTTCCGGCCTCTCCCGGAAGATCTATCCCTGTTTTTTTCAAAAGTCCGAACTGTTTAAAATATTTGTAATAACGGTCTGCTCCAAGCCGCAGGCCCACCTCAATAAATACCGGGTTACAAGAGTTCTGGGCACCTTCTACAAAACTCTGCGCACCATGTCCTGTTCTCTTTGCACAGTGGATCCGCCGGTCCTCCACCACCTTATAGCCCGGACAGAAAAAACGATCCTCTGTTGACACCACTCCTTCCTCCAGCCCTGCTGCCATAGTGATGATCTTAAAAGTCGAGCCAGGTTCATAGGTATCATTCAGGCAGGGGTTTCTCCACATCCGGTTCAGAAGATCCTGCTTCTTTTCTCCCGCTGCTGCTGTTTCTTCTGTATTCAGAGTAAACGGATCGTTCAGATCAAATTCAGGCACATTGACACAGGCATAGATTTCTCCGTTCTGAGGGTTCATAAGCAGTATGGAAACTCTCTCCGCCTGTTTTTCTTCCATGACTTTACCGGCTGCCTGCTGCACATATTCCTGGATATTAACATCCAGACTGGTACGCAGAGTATTTCCTGACACCGGTTCCTTCCTCCGTTCTCCGGTTCCGTCGATCTCCACACCACGTGCATCCGTAACTGTGAGGATCTTTCCGGGCTCTCCTTTCAGGATCTCATCGTATTTCGCTTCAAGACCAATGATCCCCTGATTATCACCTCCGGTAAATCCCAGTACTTTTGAAGCGAGAGATCCATAAGGATAATATCTCCGATAATCCTCATCTACCTTCACTCCCTCAAGGTCATATTCCCGGATCCTGTCTCCAATGCTTTTTTCCACGTTTGTCTGTATTCTTTCAATAGAAGAAACTTTTTCAACTTTTTTCCGGATTTCCTCTTCTTTCACAGACAATGCTCCGGACAGTACACGGATCACTTTTTCAGGATCTTTGATCTGGCTGTGTATCACCGATACTGTACAGACTGTCCGGTTATCTGCCAGAATATTTCCCCTGATGTCCAGGATCTTTCCCCTGGCTGCTTTTATGTCACGTTCCCTCTCATGAAGATCCTCCGCCTTTTTTGAATAATATTCTGCCCGAACGTTCATAAGATACCAGAGTCTTCCCACAAGTCCCAGAAGAAGCATTATGCAGATCAGAAAAACCATCCATATTTTTTTCCTGTGATAAACCATGGTCCGGATCATAAAAAAATCCCTCTCAGAGGTCGTCACTGTAATATATGACGTTCCCCTGAGAGGGTATTCTTTTTATCTATTCCAGACCGGCCTCCTCGTTGGTAAGACCTTCGCTCTGCATATCGTTATTGTCTTCGGTATCACTGTCCTCCGACGCATCTTCCGGCGGACTTGGTACATTCTCATCGGAAATTGCCTCCTTCTGCCCGTCCGCGCCGGTTCCTGTTGCAGAATCGCTGATTCCCTTAAAAAGTTCCCACAGCTCTGTAGTCGGAACTTCTCCATCCTCTGCCTCATCCGGCTGTACATTCAGATACGGAAGTGCTTCGGAAAGGATTCCCTGTGCAATGTACTGTGCGTACGTACTGCTTGCCTGATCATCTACCTTCGGCTCATCCACAACTACATAGATCACAAGCGCCGGATCATCTACCGGTGCAAATCCGATAAAGGATACCAGATACTTGCCATTGCCTCGCGGAAGCTTCTCGGCAGTACCGGTTTTACCACCGGAGCTGTAGCCCTGCACCTTGGAGGTACGGCTGGTACCATGGTCTACGCTGGCAGCCATGTAAGAGCGGATATCTGCAGATATCTTCTCGGAAATCGTCTGCTTCATCAGTGTCGGAGAGATCGTTTTTACGATTCCGCCGCTGCTGTCCTTGATCTTCGTCACCAGATGAGGCTGATAGTAGTATCCTCCATTGATCACAGAACACATTGCATTGATCTCCTGTATCATGGTCAGTGTATAGCCCTGTCCGAAAGCAGAGCATGCAAGCTCCGTTTCTCCCATGGTATCGCTGGTATGGATCACACCGCTTCCCTCATTGGGAAGATCGATACCGGTTCTTGTTCCGAAATTGAAAACGCTCTGTGTCTTAAGAAAATTATCTTTTCCCATCTTTGCTGCGATCTGCATCATACCATCGTTGCAGGAATTGGCAATGACATCGGAAAGAGCTTCTGTCCCGTGAGCATCCGGCCATACCGCACATTTGATAAAAGTAGTCGCACCTTCCGCTCCAAAAGACTGTCCGCCGTCACAGACAAAATTATCGCTCTCGGAAATCGCTCCCATTTCAAGTGCGGAGCCCATAACGATGGGCTTTACAACCGATCCAGGCTCGTAGGCATCTGTCACACAGAAATTACTCCACATTCCGTTCAGCGCTTCCACGGTTTCCTCATCGTTCATGGCAGCGATCTCACTCTGGGAATACACATTTGAAAGATCTCTCGGGTTATTCAGGTCATAACGGTCACCGCCGTCCATTGCCAGGATCTCTCCTGTTTTCGGATCCTCGATGATCACGCCTACATTTTTGGCTCCCATCTTTTCTTCAAAGGTATTTACGTATTTTTCCACGATCTGCTGAAGTCCCAGATCCAGCGAGGTCTCAATGCTTTTGCCATCCGTCGGTTCGATGATCGTCTGTTCTACGTCGGAATTGTTGTTGATGTATCCGTACTGTCTTCCATCCACGCCGGTAAGTGTCGCATTGTAATATCCTTCCAGTCCGGCATCCGCCACATCTCTGGAAAGTGTAAATCCAACGGTATCACAGGCAGTCTCATTAAACGGATAAGATCTGAGATAATCTTCCTCAAACCATACACCTGTGATCCTGGAACGTTCTTTCAGCTGCGTGGCAGTCAGTTCACTGTCGTCTCCCGGATCTTCGTATTTTTCGAAAGCTTTTTTGTCGTCCATGGAGATCTGTTTCTTTACGATCTGATACTGACTTTTTTTTGTACTGCTGTCGGTGAGAAGCTTCCGCATCTCATCTTCATCCAATCCCAGGACTTCCACAAGAGCCTTTATGGTAGGCTCCACGGAATCCTGATCCTTATTGACCTCCAGACAGTCAAGGACCACATTATAGACCTTGTTGCTGGTTGCCAGGATATTCCCGTTCCGGTCATAGATATCGCCTCTTTTTGCTGGAAGTGTCTGATTTTCATATTTCTGCTGAGCCTGACTCAGCACCTGCTTTCGATATTTGCTTCCGCTGGTGGCATTGATATAGGTAATTCTTGCCACCAAACCGACTAAAGCCAGCAACACTAAGGAAAATAGTACTGCCAGCTTTTTCTTCATACTGTAATTTATTTTTTTTACCGGCCTGCGCCTTCTTGTACTCAATCGATCACCTGCTTAAAAACTGTACTTCTGTTACTTGTGTGTGTCCACATCCTGATACTGTCTCACATAACTGTTTCCTTCCGTGGTATAGGTCTGTATCTGATCCTCCGAAGGATACTTCATTCCAAGCTCGCCGATAGCTTTTTTCTTGATCTCGCTGATATCCACTGCAGAAGTGACCTGACTGTAATATGCATCGTTATCTTCTTTCAGCTGTGCAAGCTCAGATTCCAGATTTGCAACATTTTTCATACTCGCCGTGATTTCGGATTTTACCTGAAGATAATTGATACAGGTAAAAAGTACCGCGATGGAAACTGCCGTAAGAAACAGAACGAACCCCTTGTTCATGGCCATTGCCTTTTCCCGGTTCCGCTGTGCCTGTCTGCTTACCACCTGTTTTGCCGGTGTCACAGGTACTGCGGATTTCTGTTTTCTTTTCTGAGCCAGCCGTCGCCTTTCCTGTATCTCGGGCAGATCAGTCCTCTGAGGAACTTCCTGCAGCCGTTTTACCGCATTTCCCTGAACATACATTTCTCTGCTGTTCCTGACGGTATTTCGATTTCTTCTGGCTGTAGTCCCTCTTCCTGTCTTCGCCATTTGCCTACCTTCCATCTCTCAACTACATTTTCCGTTCAAAAATACGAAGCTTCGCACTTTTGGATCTCGGATTCTCTTCCATTTCCTCTTTTCCCGGTAAGATCGGTTTCCTTGTGATCACCTTACCCTTGGATTTCTTTCCGCATACGCAGACCGGAAAATCCGGCGGGCAGGTACAGGGATTTTCATTTTTTCGGAAAATGGTCTTAACGATCCTGTCTTCCAGAGAATGGAATGTAATGATACAGATCCTTCCTCCGTCATCCAGGAGATCGATCATGCCGTCCAGGGAATCCCGAAGCACGTCAAGCTCCCGGTTGAGCTCAATACGTATTGCCTGAAAAGTCCTCTTGGCCGGATGTCCTCCTGTAGCTTGTATTTTCATGGGGATCGCACCCCGTATGATCTCTGTCAGTTCTCCGGTTGTCCGGATCGGTGCCTGCTCTCTGGCAGCCACAATGTGTTTCGCTATATTTTTGGCAAATTTATCTTCGCCGTAATCGCGGATAATCCGATACAGCTCCCGTTCCTCATAACCGTTGACTATATCACCGGCTGTACGGCTCTGTCTTCTGTCCATTCGCATGTCCAGAGGAGAATCGTACCGATAGGAAAAACCTCGCTCTTCATTATCCAGCTGATAAGATGACACTCCCAAATCCAGCAGGATCCCGTCCACCTTCTCAATGCCACGGGATCTCAGCTCATCTGCCATGTAACAATAATTGCTGCGAATGATTGTCACCTGATTAAAGGCTGACAGCCGTTCACTCGCAGCAATTATCGCATCCTGGTCTTGATCTATGCCAATAAATCTCCCCTTGGCAGAAAGTTTCTTACACACCTCTGTGGCGTGTCCCGCTCCTCCTAAAGTGCCATCCACATAGATTCCATCCGGCTTTACCCTTAAGCCGTCAATGGTCTCATTGAGTAATACAGATTTATGCTTAAATTCCATATCCGTCTCCTGTGGGATTTCTACCTGCGTTATGCTCAAATGACGATTCCTATGTTCTGCATGCTTTCCGCAATGCTGTCCATATCATCATAATTACAGTTCTCGCTCCACTTCTCTTTGCTCCAAACCTCGATCCGGTTCAGATTACCCGTAAGCACCACATCCTTATCCAGACCAGCGAACTGGCGCAGCGTCTGCGGCACCAGGATTCTTCCCTGCTTATCCAGCTGACATGTTGTAGCTCCGGCTACAAAGAAACGTGAAAAGGTTCTTGCGTCTTTATTTGTAAGTGGTAATGCTCGGAGTTTCTCTTCAAAAGCAACCCATTCATCCATCGGATAAATAGAAAGGCAACCATCCAACCCTCTTGTCAGTACGAACTCTTCCCCTAAGAGTTCCCTGAACCTGGAAGGGATGATCAGACGCCCCTTCGCGTCGATCGTATGATTATACTCGCCCATGAACATGAAACCCACCTACTCTCGTGAAACACGATTCTCCCCTTCGTGCTTCCAGGGTGCAAATGGTGTATTCTGCCACTCATCCCCATTCGCTACCACTATTCACCACTTTCTACCACTTATGTAATCATTCTAAACTATTTACCATGAAAAAACAAGTGCATATCCAAGTTTTTTTTCATTTCATGAAATATCCACAGGTTTTTTTTCAACCTGTTTATTTTCTGTGCATTATTATGAAATGAAAAAGCTTCCGGACAGTCGCCGGAAGCTTTTTTCTGACTTTATGTTCTGTTATTTTATGACATTTTAAAGGCCTTTGAACGCAAAGGAAAATTTCATCTTTCCATTGGTATCCAGAAGGTATTCCGGATGGGTGCGGGCACCCCAGCTGTCATCTCCTCCAACACCCATCTGCGCCTTTGCGGCACGGACAACGGTATAATGGATTGCCGGAAGCTCATAGGGATGCATGGCATTTTCCATTTCATGAGGAGTATATGGAAGTGCCGAGAACATCATCGGGCCGTTTTCTTTATCCATCTCAAAGAGCATTCCTCTACCCTTTCTGTCTGTGATCTTTGCCCAGCGTACTTCCGCTTTGTTTCCGCATTCCTGCGGCACAAGATAGCGTGCCATATTGTCTGTCACGAGATTCTCATAAATGCCGAGCTTTGCGCCATGCTTCCGGTCTGCATAAGTCTCTGCCGGTCCCAAGCCGTACCACTGAACATGATCATAATCCGCATTGAATTTAAAGAGTACTCCGAACTCCGGCATATCGCCCAGCTCTTTTACAGGATCATAGGTCAGCGTTGTCTTTACTCTTCCATCTCCGGTTACCTCATAGGCAAGGCGGCATTCACTGGCAGGCGTAGTTGGCAGTATGTAGGTAAAAGCAACCTCCACGCTGTTTTCGTGAACCGTTGTCTCCGGAGCATTGGCCGGACCATACATGCCTTTTCGGTAATCCTTATGACTTGCGTACATGCTGGCGATCTTCCACTGTGCATAGCGCATCTGCATCAGACTTCCGCAATCATTATCTGTAGGCGCTCTCCAGAAGTTGGGCTTCGGAATCGCTTCGATCATTTCTCTTCCTGCATATTTATACGAAACCAGACCACCATTGAGAACGGAAAACAGCACTTCGAAATTTTCCCCACGGACACCGATGTTATGAAGGCTTCTCACAAGCTCCACGCCACACGCAGGAGCTTCCGGTGATCCTTCCACCTGATAAACATACTGGCCGAAAGCAACCTCATGTCCTGCCTCTGCCCAAAGTGTTTTTTCTCTGAGAAGGAAGGCTACGGTTACCGTATATTCGCCCGGGCGCTGCTGTTTTCCAAATGGAAGTCTGTAGGTCTGTTGGCTTAAAGGCTCCACCGCTGTATCCAGTGTCTCTGTGCGGAGAACATGACCGTTCTTTGCAAGAGTCACTTCACATCGGAATGTGTCCGTATTTACAAAAAGATTTTTGTTGATGATCTTAACAGAATCCTCACTTACCTGCGCAGTGATATTCTGGTAGTTGAATTTTACCTCCTGCATCTTTGGTGAAGCATCTCTGTCTCCGCCGTATGCGATACCGTTTCCACTGAAATTATAATCTGTAGGACGTTCACCGAAGTCTCCGCCGTATGCCTGGAATTCTTTACCGTAACGGTCTTTTTTGTAAATAGACTGATCAATGTAATCCCAGATAAAGCCACCCTGATATTTCGGTTCTGTATCTGTAAGATCTGTATATTTATGCATTGCGCCGCAGGAATTTCCCATTGCATGGGTATACTCACAACAGATAAACGGCTTGCTGTCATCCTTTGCAAGGAACTCCCGGATCGCTTCTACGGAAGGATACATCTGGCTTTCCATGTCACTGGTGGCATTGTAGCTGCGGTCATGGAAAACCCCCTCATAATGTACCAGTCTTGTAGGATCATTCTTGTGGTAGAACTCAGACATCTCAAAGATATCTTTTCCACCAAAGGATTCATTTCCACAGGACCAGATCAGGATCGCCGGGTGGTTCTTGTCACGCTGATACATGGAATTTACACGGTCCAGCATCATACCCAGCCATTCCGGTTTGTTGTGCGGAACGATATCCGTGTGATCTCCGGTAAATTCTGCTATATCCCAGGTTCCGTGAGATTCCAGATTGTTTTCTGCGATCATGTAAATACCATATTCATCACAGAGACGGTAGATCGGAGATGCATCCGGATAATGACAGGTACGGATCGCATTGATGTTGTTCTGTTTCATGGTCACGATGTCTTTGAGCAGTTCCTCCCGGGACACATGTCTTCCTGTGACAGAGCTGAACTCATGGCGGTTCACACCCTTGAATACAATACGTTTTCCGTTAAGGGTCATGATACCATCCTTCATTTCAAAACGGCGGAAACCGACTTTCTCCGGGATGATCTCCTGGAGCTTTCCGCTTTCATCACTGATCTCCAGCTCCAGATCATAGAGATTCGGCTCTTCTGCACTCCAGAGAAGGGGATCCTGAATCTCCCAGGTACAGGTATCCTCTCCGTTCAGAGATCTTTCCTCCTGCAAAAGGATCTCTCCCTTTCCGGAAAGTGTAAGCTTCATTTTTCCTTTTCCCCAGGTACTGGTCACGATCTCAAGCTCGGCTTTTTTGAGAGTTTCATCCGGAATGGCACGGATCCTGAGATCATATACATGGACATCCGGTACCGTAAACAGATAAACATCTCTGTAAATTCCAGAAAAACGGTAAAAATCCTGATCCTCGCACCAGCTGCTGGCTGTCCATTTAAACACCTGTGCCGCCAGCTTGTTCTCGCCGTCCTTCAGATATTCCGTAAGTTCGAATTCTGACGGAGTAAAAGAATCTTCACTGTATCCCACAAATTTTCCATTGAGCCACAGAGCCAGGCCGCTCTCTGCTCCCTGGAATGAAACAAATACTCTTTTTCCTTTCATGCTCTCCGGCACATGGAAATATCTCACATAGCTTGCCACCGGGTTAAAACGTTCCGGGATCTGTCCCGGATGAAGTTCTTCATGGCCTTCCCACGGATACTGGACATTGGCATACTGCGGTGCATCATATCCTTCCATCTGGATATGTGCCGGCACATAAATGTCCTCCCAGTCCTTACAGGAATATGCTTCTTCCTCAAAGCCTGGGATAGCAGATGCATAATTCCGTGCATAATGGAACTTCCAGAGACCATTCAGACTGTGACGGAAAGAAGTTTTCCCATCTTCTCTCTCTTCCTCACAGCGATAATATGTATGATCTGAGTGGGCATCCATTCTTCCGTCGCTGAAATACCGGGGATCTTTTAACAGAGAATGATCAAATTTTTTCATTTTTTCCTCCTGCCCGGCAGATTCTTTTTTTCTGCCGGATCCTTCGTTTTTTATGCTATGATCATTATAGTATAATCCACCGGATTATGGTATAATATGTTTCGCCAAAATATATAACATTTAGAAACAGGTGAATATCATGTCGATCTATTTCAGAAACACTCCGGTCAGTGCTCCCTTCATGTTTGAATCTCTTGGGAACCACTGGAATCAGGTTAATATCTTCCGTCCGGACGGATATCCGTATTATCATTACCTCCAGACTGAAAAGGGTACCGGACGCATTGAAGTCCGTGGAAAATTTTATACTCTCGGAGCCAACGAGGGCATCCTCATCGCCCCCGGTGTCCCTCATTCCTATCACAGGGAGTCTACTTCCTGGACCACGATGTTTGCCACCTTCACAGGAACACTGGCAGGCAGCATTCCTTCCATGACAGACAACCAGGAAGTGATCCTTATCGAAAAGGAACAGGGAGCCAGTATCCGAAAAATGATTTCTTCTACCTTGCGTAAATATCATCAGCCCACACCGGATATGAAATCTCTTTCTTCCGACTGCTATAATTTTCTTATGAATTTTACAGACTGTGCAGCTTCTCCGAAGATACAGGATAATCCTCTCTACCAGAGATATGTGATCCCGGTAATAAAAGAAATCGAAACCGGTTATCAGCAGGATATCACTGCAGCGCAGCTGAGCCGGAGCGTTTTTGTCTCTCCGCAGTATCTTTCCCGTCTGTTCCGCCGTTTTATGGGCTGCTCGGTTTACGAGTACGTTACCATGTACCGCATCAGCCGCGCACGTGAGCTTCTGCTTTCCAGACCGGATATGAAGATCCAGGATGTTGCCGGCGCTTCGGGATTTTCCGATGCCAGCCACTTTATCGCCATGTTCCGTAAAGTCACAGGCACAACTCCTCTGGATTTCCGAAAGATGTACTGATATATTCCTACTGCACAGCACAAAAACTGCCCTGCCGGAAACGTCGTAGAAGACGTTTTCCTGCAGGGCAGTTTTCTGCTGCTCTTATCAGCCAAATGCCGGTATCCTATCCTATATTCTGATCCATCAGACAAAAGCACCTGTATCCTATATCTGTTTGATCTCAGTTTCCGTAATATAATTCCAGAATACGATCAACTCTTTGGCTGGCCTCCAGATTCTTCAGAAGATCGCTCCTGCTCCTGATCTGGCTGTCCAGCTTCTTCCGTTCCTCCTGCAGCTGCTGCAAAAGTGACGCTTTCCGAAGAGCTTCCTCTTTCTTCTGTATCTCGTTCTGATCCATTTTTTTCTCCCTGTACAGTCTCTGTTTCCAGATTCTCTGCTACATTTTCCCGTTGCTGTTCCGCTTCTTTCTCTGCCTGCTGATCTTTCTCGATCCTTCTCATCCGTACTTTTGCCCGCTTTCTGGACATCACGCGTTTCACTGCAACTACCACGGTGCAAAGAACAAAAAGTATTACCGAGATCACCAGTGAAACATCCACGCCGGTTCCCGGAAACAGTATTTTATCTGTGCGGAACCACTGGAGCACTGCTCTTCCAAGACCATAGCCTGCCAGATATCTCAGAAAGATCTCTCCCTGAAATACTTTTTTGCGAAGCAGCATCATAAGCATCAAAAGCACAAGCAGACACCAGAGACTTTCATAGAAAAACAAGGGCTGTACCAAAATCCAGGTACCACCGTCCACGGTTTGAAGCTTTTCACGCATAGCCGTGGTGACCTCTCCTGCCCGTACCGCAGTCAGCGGCAGCTGCATGGAAAAAATGTTGTCTGCATATTCCCCGAAAGATTCTCTGTTAAAAAAGCTTCCCCACTTTCCTATTATCTGCCCGATCAGAAGTCCCATGCAGGCAAGATCTGCCATCTGCCAGAAGGATTTCTTTCGGATCCTGCAGTAGACCGCACCACCCAGCACACCGCCCAGAAGTCCGCCATAAAACATAAGTCCTCCGGACCGTATATTCAGAAGCTGTCCCGGATCATTTTTATAAAGGCTCCAGGAAAAAGCCGCATAAAGCAGCCTTGCCCCTGCCACACCGGAAAGCAGCGTTATGATGGCAAGATCCAGATATGCATCCGGATCTTCATGATTTCTTCTGGCTTCCAGTACCACAAAAAAGATTCCCAGAAGCATTCCTATCGCGATCAGGACGCCATAGATCGTGATCTCAAAGCCAAAGATCTCAAAGGATCTCGGCACATGATCCAAAACCAGATTTAATCCGGGAAACCGAATTGACATATCCATAAAATCACCTGTTATAATTTTTCAGCTTACAGCCGGTATTTCACAGACGTTGGTGATCACACGTTAAATCTGAATAAGATCACATCTCCGTCCTGTACAACGTACTCTTTTCCTTCCATACGTACAAGGCCCTTCTCTCTGGCACCTGCATAGGAACCGCAATCCAGAAGATCCTGATAATTCACAACCTCTGCTTTGATAAATCCACGTTCAAAGTCTGTGTGGATCTTACCTGCTGCCTGCGGTGCCTTGGTTCCGATCTTGATAGTCCATGCTCTTGTCTCATCCTCTCCTGCTGTCAGGAAGCTCATAAGGCCAAGAAGGTGATAGCTTGCGCGCACCAACTTCTCCAGGCCGGATTCTGTCAGTCCCAGATCCTCAAGGAACATCTTTCTCTCATCCTCATCCAGCTCGGAGATCTCCTCCTCGATCTGCGCACAGATCACAAATACCTCGCTGTTCTGTTTGGCAGCATATTCACGTACTGCCTGTACATACTGATTGTTCGCCCCATCATCTGCGATATCATCCTCTGCAACGTTAGCCGCATAGATCACCGGTTTTGCAGTAAGAAGATTATAGGTTGCAAGCCATGCATCCTCATCTTCGTTCTCTGTTTCCAGAGTAATGGCAAGCTGTCCCTCTTCCAGATGCGCCTTTACTTTTTCAAGGAATGCAAGCTCTTTGGCAGCTTCCTTATCCATACGTGCAGTCTTGGTAACCTTGGCAATTCTTCTCTCGAGGATCTCAAGATCAGAGAAAACAAGCTCCAGATTAATAGTCTCGATATCGCGGAGCGGATCAATGCTTCCATCTACATGAACAACATTGGAATCCTCAAAGCAGCGTACCACGTGAACGATAGCATCTACCTCACGGATATTTGCAAGGAACTGGTTTCCAAGTCCCTCTCCCTTAGATGCGCCTTTTACAAGACCTGCAATATCGACGAATTCGATCACTGCCGGTGTTACTTTTTTTGATTTATAAAAATCTCCGAGAAGATTCAGTCTCTCATCCGGAACGGTTACAACACCCACATTGGGGTCGATAGTACAGAACGGATAGTTTGCGGATTCTGCTCCGGCTTTTGTCAGTGAATTGAATAATGTACTTTTTCCTACGTTAGGAAGACCTACGATTCCTAATTTCATCTCTCTATATACGTCCTTTCGATATATTTATTTACAGTATTTTTCAGATACTCTTTAAACAGGCCTTTCCGTTTTTCAGGCCATTCCTGTCCCATATTACCATACACAGCCTGAAATCGCAACTGTGAGGCATTTATTGTTACTGTCAGTCCCTGGACATGATCATCAGAAGCTGCCCGCTTTCATACAGGATCTCTGCGGTTTCTTCCGAAATCTCATTGCTGACGGTCAGTCCACTGTCTTCTACTGTCAGATGATATCCGTTCAGCGGATACTTAAATCCCCTCAGAGTGAGGCCTGTCACATCACCTCCCACAGTAAAGAATGAAACATATTTTCCAAACTGCTCCTCTCTGTGCAGTATGGTTCCGCTTTCTGCAAGTGTGATATAATTCCACTGATCTGCGATCGCAATACGAACGCCCTGTTCCTTACCCATGGAAAGCAGTCCCAGATTCGCCAGCACATGATCCAGCCTTGTGCCGGTAGCTCCCAGGATCAGGATATCCTTTGCGCCCTTGCGGATCATCTGGTTTACCGCAGACTGTGTATCCGAATCATCCTTCTCTGGCTTCAGCCTGATGATCTCCGGTCCCTTCAGGCTTTCCATATATTTTTGACCTTCTTCGGAAAGACTGTCAAAATCCCCAATTGCAAGATCCGGAATAAATTCCCGGTTTTTCATAAACCATTCCATCCCCTTATCTGCAGCAACAAGAGTGATTTTCTCTCCTCGGCTTTCTTCTATTCTTTTTTTTAAAAAATCGAGGGCAAAACCATTCTGGATATTGCCCCCGCTGATTATTATTGTATCGATCATTTTCAGTCCAGCTCTTTTTTGATATTGTGGATTTTTTCTGTAATGTGTCTTACATTGGCTGCCACATCGCCCTTAAATACCCAGGAACCTGCGACCATGAGGTTTGCACCGGCACGCATAACAGTCTCCAGTGTATCATCATTGATACCACCATCTACCTGGATATCAACATCCAGCTCTTCTTCATCAATAAGCTCACGAAGCTCCTGGATCTTCTCCGTGCATTCGTCCATGTATTTCTGTCCGCCAAATCCTGGCTGAACAGTCATTATCAGCACCATATCCACATCTTCAAGAAGATGGCTGATGTCATTTACCGGTGTGGATGGCTTGATCGAAACTGCCGCCTTTACCCCTGCTGCCCGGATCTGCTCCAGTGTACGCTCCAGATCCTCACATGCCTCCGCATGTACAGTAATGGAATCTGCTCCGCATTCTACAAAATCGCGGATATATCTTTCCGGTTCTGTTACCATCAAATGTACGTCGAAAAACATGTTGGATTCTTTCCGGATCGATTTGATCACCGGCATTCCAAAAGAAATGCTGGGAACAAAATCTCCATCCATAACATCAATATGCAGATATTCAACGCCTTCCTTTTCCAGAATTTTGATCTGTTCTCCCAGTCTGTTAAAATCTGCTGATAAGATCGACGGGCACAATCGGTATTCCATGACTCAGTATCTCCTTTTCTCTTTTAATTCCTGGTGCAGCTCCAGATAATCTTCATATCGGAGTCTGCTGATCTCATTGTTCTCAAGGGCTTCCTTAACAGCGCAGCCCGGTTCATGTATGTGACGGCACCCCTGAAAGCGGCACTGTCCTTCATATCTTCGGAACTCCGGAAAGTAATCCTTCAGTTCCTGCTCCTCCATATTTTCAATATATAAGGAGGAAAATCCCGGCGTATCCACAAGGAATGTATCCTGTGCCACCGGTATGATCTGTGCATGGCGCGTGGTATGTTTTCCCCGTTTCAGCTTACGGCTGATCTCACCGGTTTCCATCTCCACTTCTTCCTGAAGGGAATTCGTAAGAGAAGATTTTCCCACGCCGGATGGGCCGGCAACCACAGTTGTCCTGCCCTGAAGCACTTCTTCGATCTCGTCGAGTCCTTCTCCCTTCAGGGCACTTGACAGGATCACCTGATAGCCGCAGCTCTGGTATGTTTCATAGAGAAATTCCAGTTCTTCCGTTGTTGCCAGATCTTTTTTGTTAAAACAGATGACTGCCGGAACACCTTCCCTCTCCATCATAATGAGGAAACGATCCAGAAGCATGAAGTTCGGCTTCGGATTATCCATGGCAAAGATCACCAGTGCCTGATCTACATTGGCCACAGCCGGACGGATCAGAGAATTCTTCCGCTTGTGGATCTCCGTCACACTTCCCTCCAGTTCCTTTTCATCCAGAACTGTAATGTCCACATTGTCACCTACCAGAGGCTTGAATTTATCCTTACGGAAAATTCCCTTGGCTCTGCATTCATATGTATTACCGTCTTCTGCATATACGTAGTAGAATCCGGCAATACCTTTGATTATCTTTCCCTGCATGATCACTCAGCTTTCTTGAATGTAACCGTGTAGGTTCCAAGCTGCTGATAATCCCCGTCTACCTCTTCATAGAGATAGATGGTTCCTGAGGTAACGCCCTCAGCACCTGAGATATCAAGCTGATACGGGAAGCTGATATTCTGTCCATCAATGATGGTGGATGCCTTAGGCTCACCGTTTACGTCCTGGATCAGTTCCAGACGGATCGCGCCTCCATTGTAGCCGGACGGGGTATCCAGTGTCTGTGTACATTTCCAGCCTGTGTTTGCATTGACATCTGCTGTAGATGTAGTTGTGGATACTGTGCTGTCCGCAGATGCTGTGCTGTCTGTGGATGCTGTACTGTCTGCAGATGCTGTACTATCTGCAGATGCTGTGCTGTCTGTGGATGGAGCCTTGTCACCGGAGCTGATGGTAATGCTGATCGGCTGATCCGGGTCTGCTGCCGCATAGGCTTCCGGATCCTGTGCGATAACTGTACCTGCAGCTTCTGTACTCTGCTGTTCTGTTATCTGGATATCAATAAATTTCCCTAAAGTAGTAAGTGCATCATCCTTGGTCATTCCTACAACACTCGGAACCTCAGCATTATCGCCATAATCAACCCCTCGACTGACTGTCAGTGTTACAGAAGAGCCTGCCTGCACAGAAGTACCTGCTGCCGGTTCGACATTGTAAACATATCCCGGATCTACCAGTGCATATCCGTTGTCATCTGTGTCGCTGTATTCTTTCTGGACATTTACCTGAAGTCCAAGATCTTCCAGAGTCTGCTGTGCATCGATTCCTGTACGTCCATCCAGATCTGGGATCGTAACCTGTGCTGTTCCGGTGCTTACCCAGTATTTCACAGTTGTATTGGCTTCAACCTGTGTTCCCGCAGCTGTCTCCTGACGGGAGATCCTGCCTTTTTCCTGATCGGATGCCTCCTCACCGGCCATCTGGACACCCAGATGTGCATCGTTTGCAAGTGTTTTAGCCTCTTCCTCTGTCTTGCCTACAAGATCAGGAACGGTTGCCAGACCGTCAGCTGCTGATTCCTGCTTCGCTTCTGCCTTGCTGCTGTCTGCAGCTCCGCTGCTGCCGGTTCCAAACAGTCCTGCGGCACGTCCAAGCACTACCACAAGAACGATCAGAAGGACTGCACCTCCGATCAGTGCCGCAATCGTCAGGCCTCTTCCGGAACCATGATGCTTCTTTTTCTTTCCGGATCTATGCTCGGATCTCGGTCTGTATTCTTCCTCTGCATCATCGTAATCGTTATCGTCGTATTTTTCTTCCTCAAGTGCGGTGATCTCCGGTTTTGTGATCTGCTTCGGTGTATGTTTGATCTCACCAAGCTCTTCTTCTGAGATCACAACCGTCTTGGCATCGTTGTCAACTGTAGTAAGCCTTACAAAATCACCCTGGGGATCGATCAGAGAATGCTTCAGGTCTGCGATCACATCCTCCATACGGCTGTAACGACGATCTACACTTTTCTGTGTACATTTCAGAATGATCTGCTCCAGACTGTACGGAAGGTCCGGTGTATACACACTTGGCGGGACCATCTCTTCCTGCAGATGCTTGATAGCGATCGCCACAGTGGTATCTCCGTCAAAAGGAACTCTTCCTGTGACCATCTCATACAGTGTGATTCCAAGAGAATAGATATCGCTCTTCTCATCGCTGTATCCGCCTCTCACCTGCTCAGGTGAGCTGTAATGTACAGATCCCATTACATTGGAGCTGATCGTATTGGAAGATGCAGCTCTGGCAATTCCAAAGTCTGTCACCTTTACTTTACCATCTGTGGAGATAATGATATTCTGGGGTTTCACATCTCTGTGAACGATACCATGGCTGTGTGCCGCCTCCAGACCCATAGAAACCTGGATTGCGATACTTGTAGCCTCTTTAATGGAAAGCTTTCCCTTCTTGGAGATGTATTCCTTCAGAGTGATACCCTCGATCAGTTCCATAACAATGTAATAAACACCGCCGTCATCTCCTACGTCAAATACATTGACGATATTCGGATGTGTAAGACCAGCTGCCGCCTGGGCCTCACTTCTGAATTTCTTTATAAACGTGGTGTCTTCCCGAAACTCCGGTTTCAGGACCTTCACTGCAACAAAACGGTTCAGCTTATGGTCCATAGCCTTATAGACATCTGCCATTCCGCCAGTTCCGATTTTTCCTACGATCTCATAGCGCTCGGCTATGATCATTCCCGTCTTCAACATGCTTCCACCTCATTCGTGAATGGCTCTACCAGTACGACTGCAATATTATCCTTACCACCATTCTGATTTGCTTCCCGAAGGAGCGCACTGCCCTTCTGATCAATATCTGCTTCCGGATCGGATATGATCTCCTGGATCTTCTCATCTTCAACCATATTGCTGAGACCGTCTGAACACATCAGGATCGTACATCCTTTTTCAAGTTTCAGATCAAAGAAATCCACATCCACCGTTTTCTCCGCGCCAAGTGCCCTTGTAATGATGTTCTTATCCGGATGATTCCGTGCTTCCGCTTCGCTGATCTCGCCCATTCTCACCATTTCCTGTACCAGGGAATGATCTCTGGTGACCTGGCGGATCCCGTCCTGGATCACATATAAACGGCTGTCACCCACATTGGCTACATAGGCATACTGATCTACAATAGTCGCCACCACCATAGTGGTTCCCATGCCCCGGAGGTTTTCGTCTTCCTGCGCACGGTTTCTGATCTCCGTGTTCGCAGCTTCGATCGCATGACGAATAACCTTCACAGGATTGTAATCCGCATCTTCACGGATTTCATCCACAAGGATCCGTACTGCATGTGAGGATGCATAGTCACCGGCGTTATGTCCGCCCATTCCGTCCGCGACTGTGAAAAGATTAGGCAGATTTCCAACCGGACCTTCAGATGCAAACACGTAATCCTGATTCATCTTCCGCTTCTGCCCTACATCAGTAGCTGAGTATATCCTCATGTCACTTCTCGCTTTCTGTTTTTTCCATGTAACTTTTTCTTAGCTGTCCACAGGCACCGTCGATATCGCTGCCCATTTCCCTTCTAATAGTAACATTAATTCCGTATTTTTCAAGTTTTATTTTGAAATTCTCCACAGCCTGTCGAGTAGACCTCACATAGGAGCGTTCCTTGATGGGATTGACCGGAATCAGATTTACATGGCAATTGATGCCTTTTATACGGCCTGCCAGCTGTCTCGCATCTTCTTCACTGTCGTTGACGCCGGCTACAAGACTGTACTCAAAGGTGATCCTTCGGCCTGTTTTGTCAAAATAATTTCTGCAGGCATCCAGAACCTCATCCATGGAATACTTATTCGCGATCGGCATCAGTTCCTGTCGTTTTTCATCATTTGGAGCATGAAGGGAAAGTGCCAGAGTGATCTGAAGCTTTTCTTCAGCCAGATCATACATCTTCGGCACGATCCCACAGGTAGAAACCGTCACATTTCTCTGACTGATCCCAAGACCGTTTTCGTCGGTAAGGATCCGGACAAAACGGACAAGATTGTCATAATTATCCATCGGCTCACCGGTTCCCATCACAACTACATTGGCCACACGTTCGCCGGTATCTGCCTGGATACGGTAAATCTGATCCAGCATCTCGGACGGTTTCAGGCATCTGGTCAGTCCTCCGATGGTAGATGCACAGAATCTGCATCCCATACGGCAGCCCACCTGAGAAGAAATGCACACAGAATTTCCGTGGTGATACCGCATGAGAACACTCTCGATCACATTTCCATCTTCCAGCTGGAACAGATATTTTCTGGTTCCGTCAATTTTTGAGATCCTTACATCTGCCTGGGTCAGTGCTGTGATCGGATAAGCCGAAAGCTTTTCCCTGAGGCTTTTGGAAAGATTTGTCATTTCATCCCAGGAGGTAACCAGCTGCTGGTGAAGCCATGCATAGATCTGTTTCGCCCGGAAAGGCTTTTCACCGATCTTTGTCATGAATTCCTTCAATTCCTCCATGGTCATGGATTTTACATCTGTCATTTTCTGCTATTTCCTTCTGAATCTGGCAATAAAGAATCCATCTGTCTTATGTATTCCCGGCAGAAGCTGCAGATAGCCAAGCTTCGTGGATTTACAGTGCAGTTCCTCCGGAATATACGGATCCAGGCTTTCCAGCCGGTACGGATAATTCTTTAAAAACCATAATACATTTTCTTCGTTTTCTTCCCGGGCAATGGTACATGTGCTGAAGATCAGCGTTCCATCCGGTTTCACATACTTTGCAGCCTTATCCAGGATCATTCTCTGGAGCATTACGATCTCTTCCTGTTTCTGCGGAGTTGCCCGGTATTTGATTTCCGGTTTCTTGCCGATAACTCCATAACCGGAGCACGGTACATCCGCGATCACAATATCCGCAGCCTGTTCGGAATCCGGATCATATACCGTTGCATCCTGAACTCTGGCTTCCACATTGATCACTCCGGTCCTGTGGATGTTTTCTTTGATAAGATCTGCCTTATACTGACTTACATCTCTGGCATCCACATTTCCGTAATCCCCCATTTTGTCTGCCGCATGGATGCTTTTTCCACCTGGTGCAGCGCACATGTCGATGATATGGTCACCTTTTTTCGGGCTTGCAGCTTCCGCTACAAGCATAGAGCTTACATCCTGCACCAGGATCTTTCCCTGAAGGAAGGTCTCAAGTGTCAAAATATGATTGTAATCGGAAATCTTCAGTGCATAGGGAAGATAAGGAGCCTGTTCTACTGTCACTCCCTGAGACTTCAAACTGGTGACGATCTCTCTCAGAGACGCCTTATGAGTACGGCACCGTACTGTGATCGGTCTTTCTGTCAGAAAATCCTCCAGGATCTTCTCCGTAGTCTTCACTCCGTAGGCTGCTTTCCATTTTTCTACCAGATATTCCGGCATGGAATATTTCACAGAAAGATAACGGACTTCGTTTTCTTCCCTGGAAGGAAGCTCCAGATCACCGATCTCTCTTGCGATCGTACGGAGCACCCCGTTGACAAAGGGCTTTAGATTATAAAAGCCTTTTCGCTGTGCCAGCTTTACCGCTTCATTGCATACTGCACTGTCCGGAACACTGTCCATAAATTTCAGCTGATATACCGCACTTCTCAGGATCTCACGGATCTGCGGTTTCATCTTGTTTACAGAAACCTTGGAAAAAGAATCGATGACATAATCAATATAGATCCTGTATTCCAGGGTTCCCTCACATACTCTTGTAATAAAGCTACGTTCCTGTTTCGGAAGAAACTGATATTTGGAAAGCGCATTCCGGATCGCAATATGGCTGTGCTCACCCTCCTCCTCGATCTGTAACAGGATCTCAAGGATCAGTTCTCTGGTATTTACTCCGCTGCTAATCACGATCTCTACCTCCTGCAAGGATAATCAGTCTCAGAAGCTGCAGAATAGATGCCGCCAGAGCTGCTACATAGGTAAGCGCTGCCGCTGTAAGTACTTTTCTTGCACCCTTTTTTTCATCTGCACCTAAGATACCTGTACTTTCCAGCATTTTAAGCGCTCTGGAAGACGCATTGATCTCAACCGGAAGTGTCACCAGCTGAAACAGTACTGCCAGTGAAAACAAAACAATTCCCAGAGTTACCAGCGGATCAATGGAAAAGATCAGTCCTGCGATAAACAGCGGCCATGAAAGCTGGGAACCAATATTTGCGGCAGGTACAATGGCTGAACGGATATTCAGTGGTGCATAATTGATCGCATCCTGGATCGCATGGCCACATTCATGTGCTGCCACCCCCACAGCCGCCAGAGAATTTCTTCCATAAATATCTTCTGAAAGGGAAACCGTTTTCGTTCTCGGATCATAGTGATCCGTAAGACTTCCGCGGATCGGAACCACCTGTACGTCTGTGATCCCAGCCGCTCTCAGGATCCTCTGTGCAGCTTCCGCACCGGTGATACCTGAATGACTCCGGACCTTTTTATAGACTGCAAAGGTACTGCGCAGCTTCGCGGATGCCGCAAGAGAAAGAAGCATTCCGATCACGAGCAAAAGAATCGTGGGGTCCATTCCCCATCCGTAATAACCATATCCGTACATAACTCATCACTCCCTGGAATCTCTGAACATGTCTCCTGGTTTCAACTGATATCCCCGAAGGAACGCATCCACTTCCATGCGTTTTTTGCCTTCCAGCTGCACTTCATGGAGCACGAGTACCTTCTGGCCGCATGCTACCTGGATTCCTCCTTTGTCAGCGGCTATCACAGTTCCCGGTGCTTCCTGTGCCTGTTTTTCCAGAACAGAGCTCTTCCAGACCTTCAATGTTTTTCCATTGATAAAGGTAAAAGCGCTTGGCCATGGATCAAGGCCTCTTACCAGACGCTCCAGTTCTTCCGCATTTTTGCTGAAATCCAGAAGCCCCATTTTTTTGGAGATCATGGCAGCATATGGTGTTGGACTCTCCTCCGGCTGTTTCTCGCGGATTGCAGTTCCGTCAAAAATGGACGGTAAAGTCTGTACCAGAAGCTCTGCACCTGCCTGTGCGAGCTTATCAAACAAGCTTCCACCTGTCTCATCTTTGGCAAGCGGAACCACGATCCTGGAAATCATATCACCGGTATCCAGACCGGTTCCCATCTGCATAATGGTAACGCCGGATTCTTTTTCACCGTCGATCACCGCCTGCTGGATCGGTGCAGCTCCACGATATTTAGGAAGCAGAGACGCATGGATATTGATACATCCGAATCTCGGCATATCCAGGATGCTCTTTGGAATGATCTGCCCGAATGCCGCAACAATGATGATGTCCGGTGCAAGATTTTTCAGTTCTTCCACAAATTCAGGATCTCTTACCTTCACCGGCTGCAGTACCGGGATCCCGTGTTTCAGTGCTTCTTCTTTTACAGGAGTAGGCATCATAGTTTTGCCTCTGCCCTTCGGTTTGTCCGGCTGTGTAATCACAGCCTCCACTTCATATCCGTTCTCTGCCAGTGCTGCAAGAGGCGCCACCGCAAAGTCCGGAGTTCCCATATAAATAATCTTCATAGTATCCCGCCTTTAGTCTTCTTCATCATAAGTTACCTTGTGAAGTTCTCCCTCCACAAGTTCTGTATACATTTTTCCATCCAGATGGTCAATCTCATGACAGAACGCTCTTGCCAGAAGGCCCTCTCCCTCGTAGATCTGTTCGTTCATATTTACATCAAGTGCTTTTACCTTCACATAGTTCGGACGTGTTACCTGTCCTGCCATTCCCGGAACGCTCAGGCATCCCTCGTCACCGGTCTGCTCGCCGCTTGTCTCAAGGATCTCCGGATTGATCAGCACGATCGGGCCCTCACCTACATCGATGACAACGATACGTTTCAGTATTCCTACCTGTGGTGCAGCGAGGCCAACACCCATTGCATCATACATGGTATCCAGCATATCTGTGATCAGTTCCCCGATCCTCGGTGTCATTTTGTCTACTGTCCGGGATTTTTTTGTCAGTACAGAATCCCCCTGTACACGGATTGTTCTAAGTGCCATTTTTCTTCTCCTTTAATTCATATCAAATTGAATGTATATTTTCCGGAATCCGGAATTTATCTCTATATATTTCTCCAGCTTCTCTCTGACTGCTGTGAGAAAGCAGATATCCCTGTGCTTCAGATGGATCACCTGACGATAAACATCCTTTACCTTACCTACCGATGCAGCTGCAGGTCCGATCATGTGAAGCTCTTCCTTCGGACTTACCCTGCGGATAAAAACTTCTATATAATACATGGCATTTTTCAGAAGTTCTTCATCCTGGCAGGCACCAAAAACAGTCATCATATGGGCTGCCGGCGGATAGTCCAAAAGCATCCGATACCCCATTTCTTCTTTATAAAATTTCTTATAATCCTGAATAGCCGCAGCCTGGATACTGTAATGCTCCGGCTGATATGTCTGGATCACCGCCTGCCCCGGCCGATTCCCTCTGCCGGAACGTCCAACTGCCTGAGTCAGAAGCTGGAATGTACGCTCCCCGCAGTGATAGTCATCCATATTCAGCGAAAGATCTGCTGCAATCACTCCTACCAGAGTCACATTCGGAAAATCATGTCCCTTGACGATCATCTGGGTCCCCACCAGAATATCTGCCTCATGCTTTGCAAAAGAAGCCAGGATCTTCTCATAGCTGTCCTTGGTCCTTGTGGTATCAAAATCCATTCGAAGTACCCTGGCTTTCGGGAATTCTTTTTCAATGACCTTCTCGATCTGCTGGGTTCCTGCCTTAAATCCACCAATGTGCGGTGAACCACAGGACGGACAGATTTCCGGTTTCACAGTCTCATAGCCGCAATAATGACAGATCAGACGATTGCCATTGTGTTCACTTAGAGATACATCACAGTGGGGACATTTCATAACGTGACCGCAGGCTCTGCAGGAAACAAAGCCCGCATATCCTCTCCGGTTCAGAAACAGCATGGCCTGTTCTCTTCTTTCAAGGACCTGCTCCAGATCCCTCTTCAGCTCCAGACTCAGTACCGAGCGGTTTCCTTTCTTTAATTCTTCCCGAAGATCCACGATTGATACCTGTGGAAGAGGCCTTTCCTCATAACGTGCGTTTAACTTTACCAGAAGATATTCTCCGTCACAGGCATGACTGTAGGCTTCCAATGACGGAGTGGCTGATCCCATGACCACACGGGCATGTTCCATTCGTGCCCTCTCAATGGCAGTCTCACGTGCATGGTACCTTGGCGTATTCTCACTTTTGTAGGTGGGTTCATGCTCTTCGTCGATAACGATCAGTCCCAGATCTGAAAACGGTGTGAACAGTGCGGATCTGGGTCCTACCATCACCTGGATCTCACCACGTTTTGCTCTTTTGAACTGATCATAACGTTCTCCCTGGGAAAGTCTGGAGTTCAGAACCGAAACCTTATCTCCGAACATGGCATAAAAGCGCCTAACTGTCTGATAAGTAAGCGCGATCTCAGGGATCAGCACGATCGCCTGTTTTCCCTCCTCCAGTACCTTCTGGATCAGGCGCATATAAACCTGGGTCTTTCCGCTTCCGGTCACTCCGAAAAGAAGTGCAGGCCTTGGGTCCGGCTCCTGCCATTCCCGAAAGATCTGCTCTGCCGCCAGAAGCTGTTCCTGGTTCAGACTCAGTTCCATGTTCTCCTTCACCAAGCCGAGCCCCTCGGGAATGCGATACATTTCCTGACTTTCAATAGTTATCAGACCTTTTTTCTCAAAAAAATCAAGAACGGAAATGCCGGCTCCAAGCTCTTTGGAGGCATAGGTATAATCCAGGCTCCCGGCCTCCAGGATTGCCCGAAGGAACCGCTCACGTGCTTTAAAGCGGCTGCCTTCCAGCTTGCCAAGAAGTGCCTGCCCCTCTTCCTTTTTCCCTGTAAAAAGGATCAGTCTTTTCTCTTTTGCACGGACCTTGTCTTTTACAGGCAGAACTGTTTTCAGTGCCTGGATCATGGTGGAGCCATAGGTCTCCTTCATCCAGGCCGCAAGTGCGATCAGCCGGGATTCTGTTGTCTCACTGTCTGTGGAAACTCCCCGAATCTCCTTGAGCTTTGACGCATCATATTTCGCCGTTCCGGAGATCCCGGTCACATAGCCTTTCCGAAGGGTATTTCCCTTTCCGAAGGGCACTGTGACCACAACTCCAGGTTTTATTGCCTGCACCAGCTCCTCAGGTACACGATACTGAAAATCCCGGTCCAGCTTTTCATGGGAAATATCAATGATCACATCTGCATAGATCATCCATTTACGCTTTCTGATCTTCTTCCAGGATCTCCCGGATCAGTACACGCTCATCCATGGGATATTTCTTACCCTTGATCTCCTGATAATCCTCATGGCCCTTTCCAGCAAGGACGATGATATCTCCCGGCTCACCGTGATGGATCGCGTAGGCGATCGCCTCTTTACGATCCGGGATCTCTACATATTTTCCATCTGTTTTTGCCATTCCGATCTTGATATCATCGATGATGGCCTGTGGATCCTCATCTCGCGGATTATCTGAAGTAATGATGGTCAGATCTGCCATCTTTCCTGAAACCTCACCCATCTCATAACGGCGCAGCTTGGAACGGTTTCCGCCACAGCCAAACAGGCATACCAGTCTGTGCGGATCATATTCCTTCAGTGTTCCGAGAAGGCTCTCCAGCGCCATGGCATTATGTGCGTAATCGATCATCAGTGTGAATTCGTCAGATACCTTGATCATCTCAATACGGCCTTTGACCCTGGCCACCTTCAGAGCTTTGATGATATTCTCCTCGGATACCTTAAAATGGCGGCAGATGGCAATGGCAGTCAGAGAATTGTAAATGCTGAACTTACCTGGAATATCGATCTCCACAGGAAAATCCATAAGTCCCTTAACATGATAGGAAATTCCCAGATAGCCCTTTCTTCCAACGAGTCTGGCGTCCTCTGCACGGAGATCTGCTTTTTCGGAAAATCCATAGGTTTCAAGTTTACAGGTGTGGCCTTCGATAATGCGGTCAAAGTGTTCATCGTCACGATTTACGATACCAACCTTACACTGTCTGAGAAGCATGGATTTGCAGTGCAGATAATCATCAAAGTCCTTGTGCTCATTCGGTCCGATATGATCTGGTTCAATATTTGTGAAAATTCCAAAATCAAACACAAATCCCTGGGTTCTGTGAAGCATCAGTCCCTGTGAGGAAACCTCCATAACGACCGCATCGCAGCCTGCTTCTACCATATCATGAAAATATTTCTGTACCATATAGGATTCCGGTGTCGTGTTGGCTGCCGGGATATGCTTCTCCCCGATAACAGCCTCGATGGTTCCGATCAGACCAACCTTATATCCGGCATTCTCAAGGATCGATTTCACCATATAGGTTGTAGTTGTTTTTCCTTTGGTTCCGGTGATACCGATGGTTTTGAGCTTTTCTGCCGGATGTCCGAACCATGCTGCTGAAATAAAGGCCATGGCATAACGGGTATCCTCTACCTGGATCACTGTCACATCCTCCGGTGCCTCCACCGCTTCTTCCACAATGAGTGTCTTCGCACCCTTTGCCACAACATCAGGTATAAATTTATGTCCATCCACGACCGCACCTCTGATGCAGATAAAAAGGCTCCCTTCTTCTACTTTGCGGGAATCATATACAACAGAAGAAACCTCCTGCTCTGTACTTCCCTGAAGGCATTTGTATTCAAGATGTTCCAATAAGGATAAAAGATTCATTTTTCTCCTCCATCTTCCCTTTTTCCGGTCTGACGGGCAGCACACCGGAGGCGGGAAATATACTGTTCTTATTTTCTGTACATACCATATAGAATAGCACACCTCCCCCCTGTTTTCAACGTTTCTTTGAGGTACGGCCGCCTTGTAAAATATCAGCTTGTTACTGTTCACTCCGTTCTCAGTAACATCAGCTTTTTCCATAAATATCCGCATATTTTTTCCGGAGCCAGATGCCGCCCAGCACAGTCACCAAAGCTGTCACTGCCAGAAGCGTCCACAAATCCCTCCTGGTATCATCTCCGGTCTTCGGATGTGTGGACGCAGTTCTTGCCATCTGTATCTGACCGGAAGCCGGACCCTGGTCATCTCCCTGCAAAGGCAGCCCTTCTTCCGGCGTAATAGCCACCTCTCCTTTTACCATGACAGAAGCGGAGGCCTCCATCAATCGCTCTCCGGTTTCCTGGCTTGTGACCGTCACCTGGTTAAAAAGCTTCTGATCCGCTGTTTTTCCCGGGATCTTCACCACAGCCTGAAGAGAAACTGCCTCTCCCGGCGGGATCTGTTGGATCATTGCCTTTGTACGGCTGCTGTTGAGCGTTACACCTTCCTGCTCCAGAAACTGTGCATGGATCCCTGCTGCCTGAAAGCGCTCCGTTCCCACAACCGAATGAAGCGTTTTTTCACCGGTATTCACGATACATATCTGATAGGTCACAGTCTCACCCGGTGCAGCGGTTTCTTTGTCTGCAGTTTTCTTTACAGAAAGATCCGCCTTCAGTGCCTCCAGACCATTTATAGTGGAGGCGTTCTTCCGGATCACTTCATCCGCTCTGTCCTTCACCCTGGCCTCTGCTTCCACCTGGTGCTCCAGATCTTTTTCCTGTTCATCCAGAAGCGGCGCCTGTACATAAAAGCTCCTGCTCTCTCCGGCTTTTAATTCTGCAAATTCCGCCACAGCTCCTTCTGTCAGAAGGCCTTCTGCATCTTCCCACAGCTGCCGGATCTTAGGGCAGGAAAGGTTGCTGGTCAGACAGATATCTGCAAGATCCAGCTTTCCGGTATTGGCTATCTCCACCTGATAACGGATGGTCTGCCCTGCTTTCATTTTTTCATTCTGTGCAATTACCGACAATTCCATATCAGCCTCAGCAGCCTCCACGTCCAGCATAGGCGAGATCCCCTCTGCGATCACCAGCTCTTCCCCGTTTTCTTCTGTCATGAGAAAGGTTCCCGCACCGGTACAGTCCTTCTGAAGCGGTTCCTCCTGAGTCACAGGATAACTGCTTTTCTCTGCCGGAAAACGGTATTCCTGACGCAGGATCAGCGGAATCCGGAAAAAGATCTCATCCTGCCCGTTCTGCTCCACGTTCAGCACGCTTTCCAGCTTTGTGATCTCTGTATCTTCACCGCTCTGGCTCCTTACAGAAATCTGCTGTGCAGCCATATTTTTCGGGACAGAATCCGTTTCCGGAACAAAATACTCCGAAATATACGTGACCAGCGTCAGCTTTTGCGTCTCCTCAGACTCACTTTTCTCTTCATTCCCTACATTTTCCCCTCCGGTCGACGTTCCTTCCGGTGTGAGCGGACCCGTTTTCTCCTGCTCTTCATCCTCCGGCTGTACTGTTTCCCCGGATGCCAGCTGCTCCACGTGCTCATATCCTTCCTCCATTTCTATTCCGATTCCTTCCCCAACCTTATCCACCGGCAATTCCTGTTCTGCCTTCTCTTCCTGCTGCAAGTCATCCTCAGCCTTTGAAAGTTCCTGTTCTGGCTCTTCTTCCTGCTGCAAGTCATCCTCCGGCAGCTCCTGCTCTGGCTCCTTTTCCTGCTGCCAATCATCCTCCGGCAGCTCCTGCTCTGGCTCCTTTTCCTGCTGCCAATCATCCTCTGGCAGCTCCTGCTCTATCTCTTCTTCCTGCTCCACCGATGAATCTTCAATCTTCTGAAGTTCATCGTCCCACTTCTCATTTTTCTTCTTATCCTCCGAAAACCTTCTCCCGGACAGCCATTCATTCAGGCCACGAATCCGGATCCCAAGCTCCGCCTGTCCGGATTCTATGTCTTTCCAGAACACACTCTGATCGATAAACGGTGCCTGTCCCGGCAAAAAATCTGCTCCCAGAGTCAGCTTCGGTTCTATTGTTCCCCCCAGCATGGCTCCTGCCAGCACTGTCACAATTCCGGCTTTCTTCATCTGTTTCCATATTCTGTTTTTCATGGCTTTTCCTCATTTCTGCCTGATCTGGCATTTCTTATACACATGTTTTTTTTACAGAAACTTACTTTTCCACAGACAAAGGCATCCCTCCCCGGCAAATGGTGCATGATCAATGTTTTTTTCGATAAAATAAAATGGATTTCTGCATCGAAACGATGCGTGAACAGATCCCGCAGAATGCAGGATCAAGACTTTTTCAATGTATCACATTTTCAGACCATGCGCAACCGGATATAAAAATTATAAAGTTTGTTTAAACTTTCTTTATAAATTTTCCATTTCTTTTAGATTAACGACATATTTTAAACATATTTTCTCTATATAATAGGTGTTGGATAGATGAAAAACCACTCTCTATCTCCCCCCTCAAAAAATAGTAGGAAGCAAACCGTCTGACTGGATCAGGCGGTTTTTCCTGTCTCGGAAAACACTCGATTTTCTATTGCATTTCCCACATAGGTCTTTTATAATAAAATATAATACTCGTGCATCGTTTTCGATGTACTCGTTACTGAATACAGTAACTGATTTCATTCCAATTTTTAAGAGAAACGAGGTATTTCCTATGAGCGAAAAAACCGTAGTAGTTGCATTAGGCCACCGGGCACTTGGCACCACACTTCCAGAGCAAAAAACAGCTACAAAACTCGCAGCGAAGGTAATCGCAGATCTGGTAGAGGAGGGAACCCGCGTAGTGATCTCCCACAGCAACGGTCCGCAGGTAGGGATGATCCACACCGCAATGAATGAATTCGGTAAGGCACATCCTGATTATACATTTGCACCAATGTCCGTATGTTCCGCCATGAGCCAGGGTTATATCGGCTATGACCTTCAGAACGCCATCCGTGCTGAGCTTATCTCCAGAGGGATCTACAAACCGGTCAGCACAGTTCTGACACAGGTTGTCATCGATCCATACGATGAAGCATTTGCAGAGCCGGAGAAGATCATTGGACGTGTTCTTAACGCAGAAGAGGCCGAGGCTGAAGAAGAAAAAGGAAACTTTGTCACAAAGGTGGGCGAGGGTCAGTACAGACGTATCCTTGCAGCACCGAAGCCACAGAAGATCGTAGAGATTGAAACCGTAAAGGTCCTCTCTGCAGCAGAGCAGATCGTCATTGCTGCAGGCGGCGGCGGAATCCCGGTTCTTGAGCAGGGAACTCAGCTGAATGGTGCCAGCGCCATCATCGAGAAAGACCTGGCAGCAGGACTTCTTGCAGAAGAACTGAACGCTGACACTCTGATGATCCTTACAAGCGTCGAGAAAGTAAGCCTTGACCATAATACGGATCACGAATCTTATCTGGATACTATTTCCACAGAAGATGCCAAGAAATATATTGCCGGCAAACAGTTTGCGGCAGGCTCCATGCTTCCTAAGATCGAAGCAGGTGTTTCCTTCGTGGAGAAGGGAACCGGACGCCGTACCATCATCACAGACATGGCCCATGCAAAAGACGGCTACCGTGAGAAGACCGGAACTATCATTAAATGATCATTTTACGGACTCAGAATACAAAGTGAACTATAAAATTTCACTTTACATAAAAATATCCCGCAGACGGCTGCTGGTCTTACCGGCAGCTCTGCGGGATATTTTTATATTGTCTGGCTGTCCGATCACTGTTCCACAGTTGATCGGACAGCCAGTATTTACATAGATTTTCGCTCAGCGATCTCAGCCATCTTCGCCTCATTCAGGCGGGTATCTCCATGGACACGGCTGTAGGAAAGATATCCGTTCATACGGTCGATCTTGGTCAGATTTCTGGAACCGCAGACAGGGCATACATCCATCTCCAGTTCCTCATGACCACAATCGTCACAGTATGCAAGAGAAAGGTTCACTCCCTCATAATATCCCAGATCCATGGCTCTGCGGATCAGTGTACGGATAGCTTCCTTATTGTAGCCGATCGGATAACGTACATACTGAATCTTACCTCCATTGCAGAGTTCCCAGAAACGTCCCTCCAGATCCTGTTTCTCGATCGGAGTTACATCCTCTGTTACATGGCAGTGGAAGCTGTTGCTCACATATGGTCTGTCAGAAACGCCCTCAATGATTCCATACATCTTACGGAACTGCTCTACCTGCAGGCCACAAAGACTCTCTGCCGGTGTTCCGTAGATCGCATAAAGATAACCATCTTCCTTCTTGTACTGATTTACCTTGTCATTGATATATTTCAGGACCTCCAGAGCAAACGCCCCATCCTCGGCAATGGATTTGCCATTGTAAAGTTCCTGAAGCTCATTTAACGCTGTGATACCGAAGGAAGCTGTCATAGGCTTCAGGATCTTGCCAATCTTTTCATTCGGTTTCAGATGTCCGCCGTAGAAACCGCCTTCACAATATGCAAGCGGGTTGGTGGATGCACGCATCTGTCCCAGATATTCGTAAGTGCGGATGTGCAGGTTACGGATCATTTCCAGATAGAAATCCAGAACCTCATAAAAATCTCTGCTCTCCGCTCTGGCCTTTGCAAGGATCATCGGAAGATGAAGGCTTACCGCACCAATGTTAAAACGTCCCACAAAAACAGGCGTATCATTCTCATCCGCCGGCTCCATACCGCCACGCTCATACCACGGACTTAAGAAAGCACGGCATCCCATCGGGCTGATGACCTTCTTGTATTTCCTGTACATACTGGAAATATAGCCTGCGCCGGACATAGACAGCCAGTCCGGATACATGGTTTTGGAGGAACACTCCACACCAGCCTCAAAAATATCCTCACAGCACTTTCCTGGACCATGGATCTCTTTGTCATAAAGGAATACGATCTTCGGGAAAAGTACCGGTTTCTTGTGTCCGGCCTTACCCTGTCCTCCCTGATGGACCTCAAGAAGGGAAATCGTACACATCTTCTCAAACTGCTCGGTTCCGAGACCAAGTGTCACCGTAACAAACGGATAATCACCTCTGGAAGAACCGACGGTATTCAGCTTGTACTCAATTCCCTGCCAGCCCTGGTCATAATCCCTGCGGACCTTATCAAGAGCATACTCAATAGCTCTCTCCTCACGGCCACTCCAGCTCTCGTCCGAGTATTTCATAAATTCGGAAATATATTTATCATAGCTCTTCTTTGCATACGGTGCCAGGATCTTATCAACCTCCGGCACTGTAAAGCCACCATACTGCTGTGCTGCTGTACTGAGAATGATATCCCCCATAACATCAAAGGCTGTATCCAGAGTCTTCGGCTCGTTATACCAGACATTACCCATCTCAAAACCGCCACTTAAAACAGCTGCCACATCGAACAGACAGCAATTCATGGTATCCAGACGTGCAGACTGGTCATGAATATAAATGTAGCCGTCCTTACATGCCTGAAGCTCATTACGGTTCATAAAAAACTTCCGATAGAGTTCCTTGTTCAGCTCATTAAAGATCAGGCTTCGTTTCGTGGCAACAAGGGCGCTGTCTGTATTGGCATTACTTTTATCACCGATATAACGGATCGCCTGACTCTTGGTATAGACATCATCCATCATATGGATAAAATCCAGCTTGTAATTCCGATAATCACGGTAGCTCTTGGCAACTGCCGGATTCACACGCTCCAGAGCCCCCTCCACGATATTGTGCATCTCCTGGATCTCAATCTCATTCTTTCCAAGGGAATCCGCATGCTCCTGGGCAAAACGGCAGATAAAATCCTTCTCCTCGTCTGAAAAAGTATAAAGAATACGCTCTGCGGATTTGTTCACGGCAGCCACGATCTTCTGCGGATTAAACTCCTCTCTTGTCCCGTCTTTCTTGATCACATATAACATTGCTCATCCCTCCCTGTGCTATATATAAGTCGCTATGCAAAATACTATATATAGTACCTATATCTTCTATATATTGTTTTTCATCTATATGTTGTGCTAGGCATGAGTATAACACAGCTGAGGAGAAAAGAAAAGGGATATTTCTGTATACACGAAAATACAGACACTTAGCACTGCCTGATCTCACTGCAGAAATATTCTCACAAATTTGTTCCGATCCAGTCTGCAAGAAAATCCCATAATTTTGGAAGCAGAATGGCCAGTGTCACTATAAACCATATGATCCAGCCTGCCCCGCTGCTTTTCTGATCTTTTTTTTGCTGTTTTTTTCCCTGTTCTAAAACTTCTGCACGATTTCTGCCCACCGTTGTTTTATTCCTGGTATTAACTGCCGCTGCAGTCTTACGTCCGGCTGCTGCACCTGTATTCCGGCTTCTGGTTAGATTCCGATTCAAATCGGTATTGCGGCTTGCATTCGTATTCCGATTTATGTTTGTATTCCGGTTTGCGTTCGTATTCCGGTTTACGTTTCCGTTATGTTGTGTTGTTTGATCAGCATCCTGTCCATACTGCCGCATCATATCCCGCACTTTGGCGGAAGCATGTTTATAATGTATCTCCCGGGGCTCATTCAAATGATATAACACCTCATCATTTCTGTAAGGCATCCCACATAATGAACACCTGCCATTTACAACCTTACCCCCACAAACCTGACACCTTTGACCTGCCATAAGCTCCCTCCATTCTATCCGTCAAAACGGATATTTATATTTCCGTCGTAAACATAAGCATTCTTTTTTCAGTATATCACACCAAGCATTTAATACCCAGCATTTTTCTACGATACCCCAAAAGACTTCCCCTCTCATTATATTGCCACTCCACCCATTTTCTGCTATAATACCCCACAGAGCAATAAGCCTAAAAATCATCAGGAGGAGCCGATAATGAATACAATCACAATCCCCGCAACCTATCATGCAGACCTGAACCTCCATGACACACAGATTGCGATCAAAACAGTAAAAGATTTCTTCCAGCAGACACTCTCACAGAAGCTGAACCTTCTTCGAGTATCCGCTCCAACATTTGTAGCACCGGAATCCGGCCTTAATGACAACCTTAATGGTGTAGAGCGCCCGGTAAGCTTTGATATCAAGGCTATCGAAGGAAGCAACGCCGAAATCGTACACTCCCTTGCCAAATGGAAACGCTACGCACTGAAAAAATACGGATTTTCTCACGGAGAAGGTCTTTACACAGATATGGTAGCCATCCGCCGGGATGAAGATCTGGACAATATCCACTCTGTTTACGTAGACCAGTGGGACTGGGAAAAGATCATCTCCAAAGAAGAACGTTCCATAGAGACTCTCAAGGAAACCGTACGCACCATTTACAGTGTCCTTCGTAAAACTGAGAAATACATGGCTGTACAGTATGACTACATCGAGGAGATCCTTCCGAAGGATATCTTCTTTATCACAACTCAGGAGCTTCTTGACATGTATCCGGACTGTACACCGAAGGAACGTGAATATCGGATCACCCGTGAAAAGGGCGCTGTCTTCCTTATGAAAGTCGGCAAAACCCTCACCAACGGCGAGCGCCACGACGGACGTGCCCCGGACTATGATGACTGGGAACTGAACGGTGATATCCTCGTATACTATCCGGTACTTGACATTGCCCTTGAGCTTTCCTCAATGGGAATCCGTGTTGACGAGGACGCACTTGACCGCCAGCTTACCGAAGCAGGCTGTGATGACCGAAGAGAGCTTCCATTCCAGAAAGCAATCCTGAACAAAGAGCTTCCGTACACCATCGGTGGTGGTATCGGACAGTCCAGGATCTGTATGTTCTTCCTTCGTAAAGCACACATCGGAGAAGTACATGTCTCTCTCTGGCCGAAGGAGATCACAGATGCTGCAGAGACACACGGACTTCAGCTTCTCTAAAACAGCCTACAGATTTATTTATAATTTTCGCGGAAATGAGGTAATAACGTGAACATTCTGTTTTTTCTGATTCCCAAAAGCGAAGTAGCCTACATCTTTGAGGATGAAACTCTTCGCCAGACCCTCGAAAAAATGGAGCACCGCAAGTACTCCTGCATTCCTATCCTCACCATGGACGGCAAATATCTCGGCACCATCTCAGAGGGAGATCTCCTCTGGGGCATGCGCCGTGCAGATATCCACGACATCAAGGAAACAGAGGGAATCCCGATCATGGCGATCCCACGCCGTGCCACCTACAAACCGGTCCATGCAGATTCCAATATGGAAGATCTCCTGGATCGCGCCATTAATCAGAACTTCGTACCGGTGGTAGATGACCAGGGCTCCTTCATCGGGATCATAACCAGAAAATCTATCATCAAATACTGTTACAACGAAATAAAAGCCGCACAGAAAACTGCCGGTGAAGAAATCCACTGAGCAGCGGAAAGAAAAAAGATTTTTTTGCAACTAGCACTACAAAAAACGGATGCTTTATCTCCTGCAGCATTTCCACAGGAGGATAAAGCATCCGTTTTTAATATTCTTATATTTATAATGTCATTATAATGTCTTTGAAAGAAACTCTCGAAGTCTCTTATTCTTTGGATTTGCAAAGAATTCCTTAGGAGAATTTTCTTCCTGGATCTTTCCTTCATCAATGAAGAGGACTCTGGTTGCCACCTCGCGGGCAAAGCCCATCTCATGAGTTACCACAACCATGGTCATGCCGGATCTTGCAAGCTCCTGCATCAGTTCCAGGACCTCTCCTACCATCTCCGGATCAAGAGCAGATGTAGGCTCATCAAACAGCATCACGTCCGGGTTCATAGCAAGAGATCTTGCAATGGCGATACGCTGCTTCTGACCGCCGGAAAGCATGTCCGGATAGGAATCTGCCTTATCCGGAAGACCTACTCGCTCCAGAAGCTCCAGTGCCGTTTTTTCAGCCTCTTCCTTACTCATAAGATTCAGAGTCACAGGTGCGAGCATAATGTTCTCTTTTACTGTCTTATGTGGAAAAAGATTAAACTGCTGGAATACCATTCCGATCTTCTGACGATGACGGTTGATATCCACCTTGGAATCTGTGATGTCGGTTCCCTCAAAGAGGATTTTTCCCCCGGTCGGCTCCTCAAGGAGATTCAGGGAACGGAGGAATGTAGATTTACCACAGCCGGATGGTCCGATAATGGCTACTACTTCACCTCTGCGGATCTGTGTGGTGATCCCGTTGAGAACCTGATTGCCGCCATAGGCCTTTTCAAGTCCCTGTACATCCAAAAGCACTTCATTACTTACGCTCATTGGTTCTCAGCCTCCTTTCAAGTCTTCCTACCAGATAGGTAAGAAAACAAACGATCACAAGATAGATCGCAGCTACTACCAGCAGCGGGAACAGTGCACTGTAGGTCTGGCTTCGGATAATGTCTCCGCCACGGGTCAGATCCATAAGTCCGATATAACCACTGATGGATGTCTCCTTCAAAAGTACGATCAGCTCGTTTCCAAGGGCCGGCAGGATGTTCTTGACCGCCTGCGGAAGAATGATCTTGATCATAGTCTGTGTATAGTTAAGACCCAGGCTCCGTCCTGCCTCAAACTGTCCCTGATCAATAGACATGATACCGGAACGGACGATCTCAGCCACGTATGCAGCAGAGTTCATACCAAAGGCGATAATGGCAACAACTATCTTACCCGGATCTATGGTTGCAAAAATAACATAAAATACGATCAGCAGCTGTACCATCGTTGGGGTGCCACGGATCACAGTCAGATAAACACGACAGATCACATTAAGGATCTTAAGCTTACCTGTCTTATCATGTGTAGAACGGACAATAGCAATGACAAATCCCAGAAAAATACCAAGAAGTACAGCAAAAAAAGTAATGATGATGGTATTTTTCAGGCCGGACAAAATGAACTGCCAGCGATTGGCGTCCAGAAAGTTAAACTGAAACTGTTCAATAAGACTCAAAATTTCCACCCTTTCCAAAACTACAGGTTCCGAAATCCGGAAAACATACCCGGATATCCGGAACCTGATCATTCGCTACTGAACCCTGCAACGAATATCTGTTTCTCAGCTTATCCGTTCAGAATCCTCTGATTTCTCTGTGCAAAATTATTTCTTTACAATAACAACCTGCTCTGCAGTTGTGTACGGATCAGTGAAATCAACGCTCTTTTTACGATCCTCTGTTACTGTCATTCCTGCAGCACCGAAATCAGCTTTTCCGGATTTAACAGAATTTACGATCGCATCAAACTCCATATCCTCGACCTTCAGCTCATATCCAAGCTTGTCGCAGACAGCCTGAGCGATATCAACATCAATACCTACGATCTTATCTCCGTCATAGTATTCGTATGGCTGGAAGGTTGCGTTTGTTGCCATGGTAAGAGTTCCCTTGGAGTGATCTGCATCCTTAGGAGTCTCATACGGTGTCTTACCTGCATCATCACCGATGTAGTTATCTCTGATGGAATCCAGAGTTCCGTCATCCTTCAGCTCCTTCAGCGCTTCGTTGAACTCTTTGGTAAGGTCTGCATTATCTTTGGAAAGACAGATTGCATACTCCTCTTTATCAAAAATATCCTCAACGATCTCAAGATCATCGTTTTTCTCAACAAATTTCTTAGCAGGCTCGCTGTCGATCACTACGCAGTCAATCTTACCCTGTTTCAGAGCCATAACAGCGTCATTACCTTTGTTGTATCTCTCTACTGTTGCGTCTTTAACCTCTGTAGCGTCTGCATCACCGGTTGTTCCAAGCTGAACACCGATCTTCTTACCCTCCAGATCATCTGCGCTCTTGATCTCATCTGCTGCAAAAACAGCGGATGTCATAGAAACTGTCATAGCTGCTGCAAGTGCAAGTGCCATAAATTTTCTCTTCATTTTTTCTTCCTCCTGAATTCTATGTACTTTACGTTAACTGTCTCTCTGCTTGTGTCAGTCCAATGTTACTGTTCACTTCGTGACCAGCAACACGCTCCGCGATGCACAGAAATCATGCTTTTGCATGATTTCGCGCCGAGATTCTCGGGTTTTCTGTGACCTGTGGTCACAAAAAACACCTCGCGGAATATTACCAGTGAACAGTAACAGCACAATCCGTAATGTACAGCATAATTATACATCTCCATGCATATTACTTTGTTTTATGATACCATGTTTCTGACAAAATGCAAGCACATAAAATCCATAAATACGAAAATCCACCTGTAATTTATGGGAATTTCACAGGGAAAATTCACTTTTCGATAACAATTGTCCAATATACTATACTATTAAAGGCAACAAATGGAAAAAACCTGCGTGTTTTTTTCATGTGGGTCTTGTGCTCCAACAGAAAAAACAAGTATAATATTCAGAAACAAGAGGAGGCTACTATTATGAAATTCACGAAAATGCACGGCATTGGAAACGATTATGTATATGTAAACTGTTTTGAGGAAACTGTTAAGGATCCAGCCGCAGTGGCAAAATTTGTCAGCGACCGTCATTTTGGCATTGGTTCCGATGGTCTGATCCTGATCCGCCCGTCTGAGATTGCAGACTGCGAGATGGATATGTACAATCTGGACGGCTCTCAGGGTGCCATGTGCGGAAACGGTATCCGTTGCGTTGCCAAATATGTCTACGACCACGGCATCGTGGACAAAACTTCTTTAAGCATCGCCACAAGAAGCGGTATCAAATATGTAGATCTTACTATCCGCGACGGCAAGGCCTCCATGGTAAAAGTCAACATGGGCTCCCCGATCCTCACTGCAAAAGAGATCCCGGTGGTTGCCGAAACCGAGCAGGTGATCGACGCTCCCATCACCGTCGACGGAAAAGAATATCACATGACCGCAGTTTCCATGGGTAATCCTCATGCCATCATCTACGTAGACGATGTGGACAGCCTTGACCTGGAAAAGATCGGCCCGTCCTTTGAAAATCACGTATGCTTCCCGGACAGAGTCAACACTGAGTTTGTTCAGGTGATCGACCGCCACACCGTAAAGATGCGTGTATGGGAGCGTGGCTCCGGAGAAACTCTTGCCTGCGGCACAGGCGCCTGCGCAGTTACGGTAGCTTCCATCCTCAATGACAAGGTTGACGGCAGCAAGCCGGTTACTGTACAGCTTCTTGGCGGAGACTTAAACATCTCCTGGGAAAGAGATGAAAACCTTGTATATATGACAGGACCTGCAACTACGGTGTTTGACGGAGAGATCGATCTTGGATTTTTAGGTGAATAAATGAAAATGGAGGGAGCTTTTCGAAGCTCCCTCCTGCGTATTATATTTCCGCATATCCCCTCTTCAAATAAATACCAGAATCCTCTCCACGATAAACACCGCCGCACATGCCAGCAGGGCTACTGTGATCAGGCTTTTTTCCTTATATGCAGCAATAAGTGCTACCAGGAAACCTGCTGCACCGGAGATGATGCTGTCTGTGGCCTTCAGGATGGCCGGGAAGGTCATGGCTGCCAGACAGGCATATGGCACATAATACAGAAAGGACTTGATAAACGGGCTTCTGATCTCGTTTTTTGCAAGAGCAAGGGGCAGCATACGGATGAGATAGGTGACTGCTGCCATCACCAGGATATAGAGATATACATTATGACTCATGAACGGCTTCCTCCTTCTCTTCCACCGGGCAGAAATAAGCCGCCAGGCCTGCTACCAGAAGTGTTGTGATAATGATCATAAATCCGGATGATACCTGTTTTAACACCGGTGTCACCGCAAAAACAGTACTGACTGCCATGGATGCCACAACCACCCCAAGAACCGGTCTGCTCTTTTTGGACGGCGGGATGATGATGGCCAGGAACATTCCGTAAATGGCAACGCTCAACGCACTAAGCATAAAATCCGGCAAAAGGCTTCCGGAGATTCCGCCTGCCAGAGTTCCAAGAGTCCATCCGGGAATTGCCACGCACATGGCTCCGTAATTATAAAATACACTGACCTTTCCCTCCTGAGCCGCACTGATCCCGAAAATTTCATCGGTGATACCAAAAGCAGCGATGTATTTCAGGATGCCGGACTCCTCACGCCGGAATTTCTGGGACAGGGAAAATGACATCAGGCAGTATCTCAGGTTGATGATCAGCTGAGTCATTGCCATCTCCCACATGGAGCCTCCCGCAAAAATAATGTCCAGTCCCGCAAACTGACCGGCCGATGTCAGGTTGGTCAGGGAGATCAGAACTGCCTGCCAGATACTCAAGCCGCCGGCAACAGCCATCATGCCAAAGGTAAAGGATACCGCAAAATATCCAAGAGCGATGGGAACTCCATCCTTCATACCTTTTCTGAAACTTTCTCTTTTCATCGATTTCCTCCATTGTATGTACATTCCGTTATAAACGCAGCTGTGCCTACTTCTCCGATCTGTACAGCACTCATCAGAATCTCGCCACAGCTCGTTGTACATGTAAATAAGAGCGTGCCCGGAAACGTTTTTCCTGTTTCCTGACACGCTCTTTTATTGTAGCATTGCCCTGTCAAAACTTCAATACGTGAATACGTCATTCCTGTTTGTCATTTTCCGGAATATGTCCTTACGCTTCTTCAACTCCATCCGGATCTACCAGACGATCCAGAACCTTGAAGCCATTGTTACGAAGAACGCTCTCTGCAACAAGGAGATCCTCACAGTGCATGATCGCTACCGGGACTTTCAAACCTCTGTGGAAAAAGGTGTAAATGTAATGAAGGTTTACGTTGCTGTCGCCCATGACGCTGAGAAGCTTGTCAAGACCGCCGATCTCATCCTGAAGATCTACCAGGATGGCCTGAGTAATACGGGTCATATATCCGTTTTCTGCCATGATCTGGTCTGCTTTTTCCGGATCATCACATACCATACGGAAGTTTGCGAACTCCGGTGCATCGAAACAGCCGAAGCCGTAGATGTCGATCTGATTCTCTGCAAGGATCTTTGTGACTTTCTGAAGACTTCCCGGAGTGTTTTCTACGAAGACGATATTCTGTTTTACCATGATGTGATTTCCTCTTTTCCTGATTATTTTTTCTTGTTATTGTTTTTCTTATTATTCTTTTTTTATTCTAGCATGAAATTAATTGGAAGTGAATCTCTTTCCGGGAGGGAGCATTTCGCATGCGGTTTTTCCTTTCCAGGGGGAGCATTTCGCATGCGGCAGGTGCGAGGAGGGGAAGCATTCATAGTTGCGAAGGCCATCGTCCCCTCCTCGCGCTCCTCCCCTCCCGGCCACGCCGCTGTTCTGTGTTGTGGAATGTGTTACTTTTCTGACGGGGCGATGGATTCTACGGTATTGGATATTGTAGGTTGTGCCGATATAAGTAACTGATATGCTTTCTTGATTCAGGTCAAGCGGATATTCGCAATCCGCTTCGCTACTTGCTCATAACTGAATAACTGCTCCGGAGTTTATCAGAAAGAGCCTGCACTTCTCCTGATACAAGCAAGTCCTCACCCACTGCTTATTGCTTTTCGCAACCCTACAGGGGACTTACTTGATTCAGTTAAATATCACAGAACATAAATCTCATATCAGGGAACAGGCCCGCTATGCGGGCCGCTTTCTCGTCCGCCCTCATCCATCGGCTCAGCCTTGAATTCCCGATACAGTCGAATCCATCGCCCTATACAAAACGTATCACACACCACAACGCACGTTCAAAAAAGCGTGCCCGGAAAGGGGGAGCGCGAGGGGGAAAAACGGGCTTCGCAACTTTGAGTGCTTTCCCCCTCGCAAATTTCCGCCGGGAAACAATTCCCGGATCCCCCACGCGGTATTACAGCGGTATATATTCATACATTAAAGTGTAACACTTTCAATCATTAAACCCATGTATAAGTATACCATCCCGACATGAAATGTCAACCACCTTTCCCCAAAAACGAAAATCCCCCCAAAAAATATAAAAACAAAAAGACAAAAAATAAAAAAATATATAAAAAAAGACCAGACGCACATCCAAACAGACATGCGTCCAGCCATTTTAATTACAATTTACAATTGCCCCGAAGAGCTCAATCCAGCTCTTCATCCACATACTTCTGAATGTTAGAAGCATTCACATACTTCTTAACCTGTGCCCCGTCAGTGATCACAAGTGTAGGCGCCTGACGGATCCCATACTGCTTGACAAGCTCGGGATTCTGCTCAGCATCGATGATCTCCAGCTCTTCGCCTTCCAGCATTTTCTTTGCCATACGGCAGTTCGGACAAGTGCTGGTCGTAAAAAGATATTTATGAGATTCCACAGGCTGGATCTCCACCTCGTCACCCTTCATGGTCATCACACTGGTATGGACCTTTTTCAGCTGGGAATGGGTAATATCATAGAGGGTACGGTTCTTGTACTCCTGGGTCTTACCATCGTTCCAGTTCTGTACAGGACGGTAATATCCTGTGATACGGCTGTAAACCTCAGCCTTCTTTCCACATTTCGGGCAGGTGAAATGCTCGCCGCTGATGTAGCCATGCTCCTGACATACAGAATAGGTCGGTGAGATGGTGTAATAGGGCAGGCGATAATTCTCTGCGATCTTACGTACCAGCGCTGCCGCTGCCTTCCAGTCCGGAAGCTTCTCCCCAAGGAATGCATGGAATACGGTTCCTGAAGTATACAGAGTCTGCAGATCGTCCTGAATATCCAGTGCGTCAAAAATATCCGCAGTGTAATCAACCGGCAGATGAGAGCTGTTTGTGTAATACGGAGTGTCGCCCTCTTTTCCCGCTGTTTTGATATCCGGATAACGGCTTCTGTCGTGTTTGGCAAGACGGTATGCAGTGGACTCTGCCGGTGTTGCCTCCAGGTTGAAAAGCTCTCCCGGATACTGCTCCTGATAGTCTGAAAGACGGTTTCTCATATGCTCCAGAACCTCTTTTGTAAACTTCTGGGTTTCCGGATCTGTCATGTCTTTTTTCAGCCAGCAGGCATTTAAGCCCGCTTCGTTCATTCCCACAAGACCGATGGTGGAAAAATGATTGTCAAAGCTTCCAAGATATCTCTTCGTGTACGGATACAGTCCCTCATCCAGAAGCCTGCTGATCACATCTCTCTTGATGTGAAGAGATCTTGCGGAGATATCCATCATGTGGTCCAGGCGCTGATAAAATTCCTTCGGCGTTCTGGAAAGATATGCGATACGCGGCATATTGATGGTAACAACGCCTACAGAGCCTGTGCTCTCACCGGAGCCAAAGAATCCACCACTCTTTTTACGGAGCTCACGGAGATCCAGACGGAGGCGGCAGCACATGCTGCGGATGTCGCTTGGCTTCATATCACTGTTGATATAATTGGAAAAATACGGAGTACCGTACTTGGAAGTCATCTCAAAGAGAAGACGGTTGTTCTCGGTATCAGACCAGTCGAATTCCTTTGTGATGGAGTAGGTCGGGATCGGATACTGGAATCCACGTCCGTTGGCATCTCCCTCAATCATGGTCTCGATAAATGCCTTATTGACCATATCCATTTCTTTCTTACAGTCTTTGTATTTGAAATCCATGTCCTTGCCGCCTACGATAGCCGGAAGCTCTGCAAGGTCGTCCGGAACGGTCCAGTCCAGTGTAATGTTGGAAAATGGTGCCTGAGTGCCCCAGCGGCTTGGAGTATTTACGCCATATACAAAGGACTCAATGCATTTCTTAACCTCCGGATAGGAAAGGTTGTCTGCCTTTACAAAAGGTGCCAGATAAGTATCAAAAGATGAAAATGCCTGTGCGCCCGCCCACTCGTTCTGCATGATACCCAGGAAATTCACCATCTGGTTGCAGAGTACACTTAAATGCTTTGCAGGTGCAGAAGTGATCTTACCCTCAATACCACCAAGTCCCTCTCGGATCAGCTGCTTCAGGGACCAGCCTGCACAGTAACCGGTCAGCATGGACAGATCATGGATATGGATATCTGCATTTCTGTGTGCATCTGCGATTTCGTTGTCGTAGATCTCAGACAGCCAGTAGTTTGCGGTAACTGCTCCGGAGTTGCTTAAGATCAGACCTCCTACAGAATAAGTAACCGTTGAGTTCTCCTTTACACGCCAGTCCTCAACCTTTACATAGCTGTTTACGATTTCTTTATAGTCAAGGATGGTGGATTTCATATTACGGATCTTCTCACGCTGCTTACGATAAAGGATATACGCCTTGGCAACATCAGAATATCCGGCCTGGATCAGTACGTTCTCCACACTGTCCTGGATATCCTCAACAGAAATCCGGTTGTTCTCGATCTTATTCTGAAAATCCGCTGTAACACGAAGTCCCAGAAGATCGATCATATCCGAACTGTAATTCTTACCTTTGGCATCAAATGCCTTATCAATTGCCGCGGTGATCTTCCCCATTTTAAATTCGTCTAATTCACCGTCTCTTTTTACTACCTGAAACATAAGAAAATGCCTCCCTCATGCATTTATTTATAAGCGGATATTCCATTCCGCCTCACTTGCCTGCTTACGAACACACTCCGTTTCACGATCTGTGTTCAAAGCGCTGTAGACTTATTGTATCAGACACGCATCTTTGCGTCAACATAAAAAGTACCATATATAGTGCCCGTTTTGTTCACGGTACTATATATGGTACTGAGTAGATATTTTAACATTATGTGACTTTCGGATAGATTTCCCGCGGAACTCTTGCTTTTACAGCAATCCCGCCTTCGGTATACTCTTCCGAAAGAAGCTGTCCATACTCACGGATCAGCTGGATCTGACCGGCCTCCGAATAAGGAAAAAGCCGTTCCATATAAATCTGTCCTTCTGCCAGTATCTCAGAAAGAAGCTGCTTAAATTCCTCAAGCCCCTCTCCTGTCCGTGCGGAAATCTTCAGCGTATGGTCTGCTCGGAGATCCCGAAAGCTCTCCCCGGAAACACGGTCCTGCTTGTTAAAAAGTGTGATCGTCTTTTTTCCCAGAGCCCCAAGCTCTTTCAGGGTTTCATATACGATATGCATCTGTATCTCCGCCTGAGGATTGGATGCATCTACCACATGAATGATATAATCCGCATATTTGGCTTCCTCCAGGGTACTCTTGAAGGCTTCCACCAGATTGTGGGGAAGCTTGCGGATAAAGCCTACGGTATCCGTAAGAAGAAGCTGCTGTCCGTCATCCAGCGTCAGAAGACGGGTAGTCGGATCCAGTGTGGCAAACAGCTTATCCTCCGAAAGCACCGAAGCGCCTGTCAGTGTATTCAGAAGCGTTGACTTTCCTGCATTGGTATAGCCAACAATGGCTGCTGTCTTCAGATTTCCCACAGCTCTTCTGGAACGGATCAGCTCTCTGTGCTTTTCTACCTGGGAAAGCTCCTGCTTCAGTGCGGATATCCTGTTCCGGATCAGACGACGGTCTGTCTCCAGCTTTTTCTCACCAGGGCCTCTGGTTCCGATTCCTCCTCCAAGTCGCGAAAGAGAAGAACGTAGTCCCACAAGACGTGCAGACCGGTAACGAAGCTGTGCAAGCTCTACCTGGATCTTGCCTTCACTTGTGACGGCACGCTTCGCAAAAATGTCAAGGATCAGCAGGGTACGATCCATAACCTTGCACTCCAGCTCCCGCTCCAGATTATTCATCTGGGCAGGAGAAAGCTCATCGTCACAGATCACACCATTGGCATCCAGAGCATAGAGAAGACCTTTTACCTCTTCGATCTTGCCCTTTCCGATATAGGTGCCCGGATGTACGGCCTCACGATTCTGAATGATCCTGCCTGCAACCGCCGCACCTGCCGTAGCCGCAAGTTCTCCAAGCTCATCCAGGGATTCCTCCATATCATCCCCCCGATCTGCCTGGACACCGATCAGGATAACCCTGTCCTGTATTTCCTCAAAATATTCCATATCAGCCCTCCGAAGACGTTCTGGTTTTCAGGAAAGCCCGCTCTTTTTTTGCAGCGGAATCTTCAGGGAACATCTCAATATATTCCTGGACCTTGGTCAGTGCAGTAGCAAAATCCAGCTTTTTTTCATAGGCTACGATCTCATTGAACAGAAGACTCTGCATCTCGTCTGTGGTAGCTGTCGGAAGGCCTTTTGTGATGTTATCAAGAGCGGAATCATAATCTCCGCTTCGGATATCGCACAGTGCCAGACCATTATAGCCCTTGGCGGAATCACCCACTGCGGAAATATACTGCTTGTACATTGCCTGAGCATTTTCCACATCATCCTGGGCCAGATATACCATTCCCAGAAGAAGCAATGCTTCCGTATTATCCTTCTTGGTTGCTTCCAGAAGCTCTTTTTTTGCGTTGCTGTAGTCTTCCATATAGTAGTAGACACGGCCTCTGTCACAGTGGTCCTGGGCATCCTTGGCCTCAGAAGAAAGAGCAGCTTCCAGATATCTGGTTCCGTCCGCTTCCATATCCTTGTCCAGATATGCCTCATAGATCTCGATCGCCATATCATAGGTGGAATCTTCTCCATAGGCCTGTTTGAAGTTAGATGCGGCTTCTTCGTAGGAATCCATGGCAAGGGCAACCTTTCCGGTGAGAAAATAACTGCCTGCATCCATGGAAAAATCTTCTCCAAGTGTCTGGCAGTCTGCCATGGCATCCTCGTATTTTCCAGACTTCAGCTCTGCAGTAGCCCGGTAGGACAGGATATCCTTACGAAGGCTTTTGCTTACTTTATCGCAGTTCAGAGCTTCCGTGAAGCTATTCACCGCATCCTCATATTTGCCAAGACGCAAGCTTGCGATACCTGCTCCGCGATAGGACTGTGCCAGCTTCACTCCGTTCTGGATCGAGCTCTGGTACTCCTCCAGGGCATACTTGTAGCTTCCCTGGGAAAGATCCTTTCCGGCCTGTTCATATATTTTTGTTTTTTCACTGCCGCAGCCGCCCAGAAGCAAGGCTCCTGTAACGGCTGCAAGAATCAATACGGTCTTTGTTTTTTTCATGGAATTCCTTATTCTACAACAAGCCCTTCGGCTTCCATCACATCAACAACACTATCTACATATTTATGACAGAGATCATCCGTTCCCGCTTCTACCATAACACGGATCAGCGGCTCTGTACCACTCTCACGTACCAGGATACGTCCGTCATCGCCAAGTGCCTCTGCGGCTGCCTCAATGGCTGTTTTTACCTTTTCGTTCTCCAGTGCTGTTTTCTTGTCGGAAACACGCACATTCCGGAGAAGCTGCGGATAAACCTTCATCTCCTTTGCAAGGTCGCAGAGTGTGGCCTTCTGATCCACACATGCCTCCATGATCATAAGAGAAGTCAGGATCCCGTCACCGGTAGCGGAATAGCGGCTAAAGATGATATGTCCGGACTGTTCACCACCGATACTGTAATTGTTTTCCATCATGTTCTCGGCAACGTATTTATCACCAACTGCAGTCTGCTCATAGTCGATGCCTTCACGCTCCAGAGACTTGTAAAGACCAAGATTGGACATAACGGTTGTTACAACTGTATTTCCGTTGAGCTGGCCTTTCTCTCTTAAATATTTGCCGCACACATACATGATCTTATCACCGTCAATGATGTTTCCGCGGTGGTCTACGGCGATACAGCGGTCTGCGTCACCATCGTATGCAAAACCGATATCCAGACCTTTATCTACCACGAACTGTCTCAGAACTTCAATGTGTGTGGAACCGCAGCCACGGTTGATGTTGGTTCCGTTTGGCTCATTGTTGATCACATAGGTTTTTGCACGAAGTGCGTCAAAAACACTCTTGGCAATGGCGGATGAGCTTCCGTTGGAGCAATCCAGCCCAACCTTGATATTTTTGAAATCATGGCATGGGATAGAGATCAGATGTCCGATATAACGGTTTCTTCCGGATGCAAAATCCACAGTACAGCCGATATCTTCTCCGGTTGCCAGCGGAAGCTCCTCGATCTCGCCGTCCAGATATGACTCGATACGTGCTTCAATATCTGCGGAAATCTTCTGTCCGTTCTCATTAAGGACCTTGATCCCATTATCATTAAACGGATTATGGCTTGCGGAAATCATGATACCGCAGTCAAAATCTTCTGTACGTACCACATAGGATACACTTGGAGTTGTGGTCACATGAAGCAGATAGGCATCTGCTCCGGATGCGGTAAGTCCTGCCGCAAGGGCATACTCAAACATGTAACTGCTTCTTCTTGTATCCTTGCCGATCACGATCTTCGCCTTGTGATCTCTGCCGTAATACCAGCCGAGATAACGTCCCACACGAAATGCATGATCTGCTGTAAGTTTTACATTTGCTTCACCACGAAAACCATCTGTTCCGAAATATTTACCCATAATGTTCTCCTTTATTACTGATACAGTCCTTCCGGATAAACGCCGTCATCTGTAAGTTTTTTGAATGCAGCCTGTACAGATGCCTTATCCTCCTGATAGGTAACACCGAACCACTCGTCCTTTGTCTCAAGAACATCTACCGCTGCTTTTCCGGAATGGATCAGCTGGTCGATAAGCTCAGGAAGAAGATACTCTTTTTTGATGTCTCCCTCTTTGATCCCGCCAAGGAACTCAACGAAGCCTTTCTCAAGGATCTCCATAAATTCCGGTGTCAGTCCCCACATATTCATGGAAACAAGGCTCTTTGTATCCAGTGTTTCTGCTGTACCATCGTCATTTCTTGTCTCTGCGCCGTCTGCTGTCTTGAAGATGTTATGTGTCTCTGTAACGCCCACAAGCTTGCCATCCTCAATATGGCACACTCCTCTTGTGACGCTTCCGTTGTCACTTAATGTATTTCCAAGGCGGAAACCTGCCATGCAGATGTGCATCGGGCCATCCTGCGGATGATCCTGTACCAGGTAGTCATGCACCTTTACGTAGGCTTCTTTTCCGTAGTAGTCATCTGCATTGATCACAGCGAATGGCTCGGAAAGGACTTTCTTTGCTGCCAGTACAGCGTGTCCGGTTCCCCATGGCTTGGTACGGTCCGCCGGTTTTGTAAAATTGCCCGGAAGATCGTCGATCTCCTGGAATGCATAAGCAACTTCTGTAATGTTGGAGATACGGTCTCCGATCACTTTTTTGAATTCATCTTCAAGGTCTTTACGAATGATAAATACGACCTTGTTGAATCCTGCCTCCAGCGCATCATGGATGGAATAGTCCATAATGATCTCGCCCTTCGGGCCTACCGGTGCAAGCTGCTTGATTCCTTTTCCAAAACGGCTGCCGATACCGGCTGCCATGATCACCAGTGCTGTCTTTTTCATTTTCGTTTCCTCCTGATTTATTATAATTTTTTGAACTCTGTAGCTGTAATCAGCGCTTACTCCTGTTCATTCAGCTTTGTCAGCTTTACTGCCTGGTCTGCTGCGATCAGACTGTCAATGATCTCATCCAGATCTCCGTTAAGGATATTTTCAAGACGATGAAGGGTAAGCTTGATCCTGTGGTCTGTTACACGTCCCTGAGGGAAGTTATAGGTACGGATCTTTTCGGAGCGGTCACCTGTACCGATCTGGCTTCTCCTTGCCTCTGCCTCAGCGTCATGCTGCTTGGCAAGCTCCATCTCATACAGACGGGAACGGAGCACACGGAGTGCTTTATCCTTATTCTTAAGCTGAGACTTCTCATCCTGGCAGGAAATCACGATTCCTGTAGGGATATGAGTAAGACGTACTGCGGAGTCTGTGGTGTTGACACACTGACCACCGTTTCCGGATGCACGGAACACATCGAATTTACACTCATTGAGATCCAGATGGAAATCAATTTCTTCCGCCTCCGGCATGATCGCTACCGTACAGGTAGAGGTATGGATCCTTCCGCCGGACTCTGTCTCCGGTACTCGCTGTACACGGTGAACACCGCTTTCGTATTTCAGTCTGGAATATGCACCCTCACCCTTGATCATGAAGGTAACCTCCTTAAAGCCGCCGATGCCGTTCTCATTGAGGCTGAGCATCTCGGTTTTCCAGCGGCGGGACTCCGCGTATTTCACATACATACGATAAATCTCTGCTGCAAAAAGTGCTGCCTCATCACCGCCTGCACCTCCACGGATCTCAACGATAACGTTCTTGCTGTCGTTAGGGTCCTTCGGAAGAAGAAGGATCTTCAGCTCATGCTCCAGCTCCTCCACTCTCTTTTTTGCATCGGAAAGCTCTTCCTTCAGCATTTCACGCATCTCTTCGTCCTTCTCGCTCTCCAGCATGGAAAGACTGTCCTCGATGGTTTCCTTATTTTTCTTATATTCTTTATATGCGTCAACGATTGGCTGCAGGTCGCTCTGCTCCTTCATCAGCTTCTGAAAATGTGCCGGATCGTCGGTTACTCCCGGTTCTCCCAGCTCATTGAGAAGCTCTTCAAAACGTACCAGCAGATCATCCAGTTTATCAAACATGTATTTCCTCCTGTTTCTGTCCAAGCACCACACGGTCAAGGCCCGGCAGATCCTTTACGATCTGAACCCCGGTAAAACCGGCTGCTTTCATCATTGTACTGACTGCCTCACCCTGGGTGCAGCCGATCTCATACAGAAGCCATCCGCCCGGTTTCAGGTACCTTCCGGCCTCTGCGGTGATCTTTCTGTAAAAATAGAGCCCGTCTTCCATTCCGTCAAGGGCCTTCCTCGGATCATGAAGGCGGACTTCTTCCATCAGTGTTTCAATTTCTTCTGTTGCGATATAAGGCGGATTTGAAATAAGGATATCATATTTCCCACTATCTTTTCCACCTTTTTCACAAAAATACGGTGCTGAGAACAGATCGCTTTCCACAAAATCCGCCCGGTTCTCCACCTTTAGAATACCTGCATTCTTTTTAGCCACTTCCAGTGCTTCCGGTGAAACATCCACACCGGTCCCACAGGCATCCTGCCGTTCCAGAAGAAGGCTGAGCAGGATGCAGCCGGAGCCGGTACACATATCCAGAATCTCCGGTTTTTCCACATCCCCAAGGTGTTTCAATGCCTCTTCCACCAGAGTCTCCGTATCCTGTCTAGGAATCAGCACGTTTTCGTTTACATAAAATTCATAGCCCATAAAAAAAGCCTGATGAGTCAGCTGCTGTACAGGAATATGTCCTGCCCGCCTGTCGATCAGCGTAAGATACTCTGCTGCGGTCTCATCAGACACCGGTTCATCTCCATGCGCAAAATAATATGCCCGATTCTTTCCGGTCTTAAATTCCAGAAGGAGCCAGGCATCCAGCCCGGCTTCTTCCAATCCGTTATCTTTCAGTATTGTTGTACCTTTTTTCAGAAGGGACTCAAGAGTCTGCATTTTCTGTCTCCTCTGTCTCATATGGGATGTCCAGGTCAAATTCCTCTTTCAGATAAGCTCTCCAATCAAAAACAGCCTCAACTGCTTTAATGGCTACCTCTGCCATATCTGCAGCAGGCTCCTTTGTGGTGAATTTCTGCATGGCAAGACCTGGTTTACTCATAATGTCCGCAAATTTACTGTCTGTTCTTCCTGCCCACTGGATGATCTCAAAGGAAATCCCCGCAACTACCGGTACCATGAGAAGTCTTCCCAGCAGTCTCACCCAGTAAAACGGCACCGCCACAAACATAAAATGCAGCACAATACTTACCAGCATGACCAGAAACAGAAAGCTTGTTCCACAGCGCTTATGAAACCTGGAGCTCTTTAACACATTCTCTACCGTCAGAGGCAGACCATGCTCCACACAGTTGATACATTTGTGCTCCGCACCGTGATACATAAATGTCCTCTGGATATCCTTCATTCTGGAAATCAGGAACATATATCCCATAAACAGTGCCAGCTTCACAAAGGCTTCCACTATGGTGACCAGAAATTCCGAAGCACCTACCCCTCGGATCAGACTGGCCAGTACATACGGAAGAAACATAAAAGCAGCCACAGAAACCACCATGGAGATAGCTACCGTAATGTAAAGAAGCCACTTGAACTGCTTATCCTCTTTGGCTTTCTTTGCAGAACGCTCTTCTTCTGTAAGCTGCTCATTCTTCCTGGCTGTTTCCTCATCTTCCTCGTCTCCTGCGATCTCCGCAGAATACATCAGGCATTTCGTGCCTACCACAAGAGAATCCACAAAGCTTACCACACCACGGATGATCGGTTTCTTCAGAAATGCGTGATTTCCGAAGATACATTTATAATCCTCTACCTTCAGCTCGATCTCCTGGTCCGGGCGGCGCACTGCGATAGAATATTTGTCCTTGTGGCGCATCATGATGCCTTCCATGACCGCCTGTCCGCCGATATTCGATGATCTCATTCATTCTCTCCTGTGCAAATTAAAAATTTTTCAGTTAAAGAAAGGTTGAGATTTCCCAACCTCAACCTTCTCATTTCCTGTATTCGCAATAATTACTTATTCAGGCCGTATTTCTTGTTGAACTTATCGATACGTCCACGAGCCTGTGTAGCCTTCTGCTGTCCTGTGTAGAACGGATGGCATTTGGAACAGATCTCAACATGGATGTCCTCTTTAGTAGAACCTGTTACGAAAGTGTTTCCGCAGTTGCAGGTTACAGTTGCCTGATAGTAGTTCGGATGGATTCCTTCTCTCATGATTTTCACCTCTCTATATATTTAATATTATTCGTATTCAATTGACGAATTCCATTTTAAACAGCTTGCTAAGTATAACATAGCTTTCCCTAAAATGCAAGGACTTTATAAAAATTTCTGTTTCTTTACAGTCTGTACCAGTTCTGCATTGTTCCTGGTTCTGGCAAAGGTATTCAGGATCTGTTCTACTGCCTCATCCGCTTTCATTCCGTTAAGAGCTTTTCGCATAATATAAACCGCTTCCTGTTCATCCTTGCTGAGAAGCAGATCCTCTCTTCTGGTTCCGGATTTCTGGATATCAATGGCCGGGAATACCCGTTTCTCCTGTAATTTACGATCCAGGACAAGCTCCATATTACCGGTTCCCTTGAACTCCTCATAAATAACATCGTCCATCTTGCTTCCGGTATCCACAAGTGCGGTTGCCAGAATCGTCAGGCTTCCGCCCTCGCGCATATTACGGGCTGCGCCAAAAAATCTTTTGGGCATATGGAGAGCCGCCGGGTCAAGACCACCGGATAAGGTTCTTCCGCTTGGCGGGATGATCAGATTATAGGCTCTGGCAAGTCGTGTGATCGAATCCAGAAGAATGATCACATCCTGTTTATGCTCTACAAGACGGCGCGCACGCTCCACAACCATCTCGGAAACTCTCTTATGATGTTCCGGAAGTTCATCAAATGTAGAATAGATCACTTCCACATTCGGTCCCTGGATCGCCTCTCTGATATCGGTAACCTCCTCAGGGCGCTCATCGATCAGAAGAATGATCAGATGCATATCTCTGTTATTCCTGAGGATAGACTTGGCAACATCTTTCAGAAGGGTTGTCTTACCTGCCTTTGGCGGAGATACGATCATTCCTCGCTGGCCCTTTCCGATAGGACTGATCAGATCCACGATACGCATGGCCGTTGTACCGCCTGCACGCTCCATGACAAGTCTCTCATTCGGAAAGATCGGTGTCATATCTTCAAAATTATACCGTCTCTGTCCCTCACTCGGATGGAAACCGTTAATGGAAGATACGTAGAGAAGGGCACTGAACTTCTCTCCCTGGGTCTTGATGCGGATATTTCCCTGGATGATATCACCTGTCTTTAAATTAAAGCGGCGGATCTGGGAAGGAGAAACATAAATGTCGTTCTCACCCGGCATATAATTCTCACATCGGATAAAGCCATATCCATCCGGAAGGACCTCCAGGATCCCGTTAGCCTTTTCACCACTGTCCAGCTGGGTGGATTCTGACGGGACATTCCCGTTCTCCCTTGTAGCTTCCCGGTTATATTCACGGTTGTACTCTCTGCGGATATTTGTGCTTCTGTGTTCCTGCTCATTCTTATCACTACGATATTCCTTCCGCTGCTCCTGAAGTCCTTCCCCCGCCGGACGGGTACGATATTCTGTTTTTTCCGAATCATAGCTTTTTTCTTTTACAGTATTTTCTGCCGGTGTACTTTTGTGTACTTCTTCGGGATTTCCTCTGTCAGACTCTTTGACGTCCTCCTCCAGCATCCGCTCGATCAGTGCCGGTTTTCTCAGAGTAGAAATTCCCTTCATCCCTCTCGCCTTTGCCAGATCCTTCAGCACCGCCAGAGATAATGATTCATACTTTTCTCTCATATTAAATCCTCTATTCTTAAATCTGATAAATTATATATTTGTTGTTTATGGAATCAGATACAACCTGACATGGCTGCACTTTTTTTGAATGAAAGCGTGTTTTCAGCTTATGTTTCATTATACACACCTTATAGAGTCTATTGCAAGAAATATTTATCGACATTTTTTTTATACTTTTCTCACAAAAAAGAAAAAATCTGCCCGGGAGATCTCTTCCCGGACAGATCCAACGTTCCTGTATGCTTCTTTTTTAGCTCCAGAACGGTCCGTATATATCCATGACCCTCTGGATACGTTCATCAGTAATTTTATTCAGAGCCGCCACGATCGCTGCATACGTTTTTGGTCTCTGTCTCTTAAGTGTTGACGGACTTGTTACATACTCAAGCACTGATTCTGCAAAATATTCTGAACTGTTCTGCGTTGCATAGCTTCTGTTGATACCTGTAAATTTGGATTTTTCGCTGTTATAAACTGCGGCAAAATCACTTGTTCTGTCTACGTTTCCCGCAACAAAAGCAAGGAAATGTCCCAGTTCATGGTAGATTGTCTCATTCTCAAAACGAAGGATGATGCTTCTTGAATGTGCGTTAAAGCAGCCTCCGTAGTTAACAGACGGATCGATCGTTACAGTAAATCCAAGCTTCTTGTAGGCTTTGAGCACCCTGCTGTCCATCTTCGGTGCAATGGAAGCAATATTGCTTACTGAATATTTGCTGTCCATGTTGATGCTTTCTACTTTTTTTGTGGAAGCTGCATTCGCTTTGCCGGCAGTAGCTGAAGCCGCCATGACTGTTGTGGTCGTCTGAATGGTTGTAGTTACTTTCCGTGTCTGAACGGCTGTTTTTGATTTCTTTGTGTATTTCTGTGTTGTTGCAGTCTTAACTGTCTTTAATGTTTTTACGGTTGTATTTCTGTTTGTTTTCTTTGTGGTCGTACTCTTCTTATTGGTAGTCGGAAGCTTCTTGGTATAAGTCTTGGTCGCCGCTTTTTTCAGCTTAACTTTTTTTCTGGTTGTCTTGGTATTTGAAGTCGTTTTGGTAGTCACCTTCGGTTTTGAAGCAAGTGGAGTGTCGTCCTCTGTGATGGTAGTCTCCACTACCGGATCTGTAAAATCCGGAAATTCCGGAACCTGTGACGACTGCCAGACATTAAAGCCACCTGCCAGTACAATAACAGCTGCAAGGCATCCTGCTAAAGCTTTTTTCCTGCCTGTAAAAATTTTACGGATATCTGTTCTTTTCATATCATTCACACCTTTCTGAAAGCCGACGTTTCAGTTTCCAACCTAAACCGGATTTTAGGCATCAAAAAAGCCGCTTATTCTAACGAAATAAACGGCCGCATTAACACACAGATTCTTGTTCATAGATGTTATCTGAATACGTCATTAAATCGGAATTTAATGCGGCAACCGGCTGTCATAGTCATCCTTCGGACCTTAGACCCATGGCTTTGCGTCCCCGTCTTTCAACAGGTTTGCCTTTATATATAGAGTATATGTTTTTTTCCCTGAAATGTCAACATTTTCCACTGCATTTTGAGCCCTGCTCCTGTCTTTTTTTCACGGAATCTGCTATACTGTTCAAAAAGAAAGCATGATATAACAGGAGAACGGAAACAATGTCAAAATTTTTACCAGTCCGTCTCTTTTTTGTATGGCTGCTTTTCGGAATCCTGCTGGCAGGCTGTGGAAATTCTCCTTCCTCCGATGAAGAACCTCCGGTATATTCTCCGGCCAGAGTCCTCACCCCGGAGGCCCCCGGCAAAAAAACACTGGGCAGTTCCCCTCTGATCCTGGATATTTCCAATCAGGATCAGGGATATCTGACTGCAGAATCCGATTCCGATGATTCCCGCATGAACATTCAGCTTACTGCTCCCTCCGGTGTGGTCTATTCCTATTTTCTGGAACCTGATGAACAGACGGTACTTCCTTTTTCCGAAGGCTCCGGTGAGTATCTCATCACCTGCTATCAGCAGGTTGATGGAAACCAGTATGCCGCCCTTTACACGGAAACGCTCACAATAAAGCTTCAGAATGAATTTCTTCCGTTTCTGTATCCAAACCAGTACGTGGACTTTTCTTCCAAAAGTAAAGCCTGCAAACTGGCAGCCTCTCTTGTCAAAGAAGACATGACCGATATCGACATCCTGAAAACCTTCTATGCATATGTTACCAGTCATATTTCCTACGATTATGACAAAGCTGATTCTGTCGAAGCCGGTTATCTTCCTGATGTAGATGATACTTTAAGCACCGGCACGGGGATCTGTTTTGATTACGCTGCACTGACTACTGCAATGCTCCGCAGCCAGGACATTCCCTGCAAGCTTCAGATCGGCTATTCCGGTGATGTAAAGCATGCATGGATCGATGTTTATATCCGTGGCAGAGGCTGGGTGACAAAGGCAGTATCTTTTGACGGAGACACCTGGAAGCTGATGGATCCCACCTTTGACGCCAACAGTGATGGTGATGAAGCGATCCAGGAATATATCGGTGATGAAAGCAATTATACGGTACAGTTCACGCGCTGACCCACTAAAGGAGACCTTATTATGAAAAACAAACTGACAGCCCGGGAATTATCCAGTTTCTGCGGGCAGATGGGAATGCTTCTGCATTCCGGCATATCCACAGCTGAAGGACTTCACATCCTCTGTGACGAAAGCAAGACCGATGCAGACCGGCAGATCCTCACACCCCTGATCCGTTCCGTGGAAGAAAACGGTTCTCTTTCCCGGGCTCTTGACGAATCCGGGATCTTTCCCACATCCATGACCGCCTATGTCCGGACCGGTGAGGAAACCGGCTGCCTGGATGAGATCATGGAAAGTCTCAGTTCCCACTATGAACAGGAGGAAGAAATCTCAGGACAGATACGGTCTGCAGTCACTTACCCGCTGCTCATGCTTGGCATGATGGCTGTTGTGATCCTGGTCCTTCTGATAAAAGTCCTGCCGGTATTTCAACAGGTATTTAACCAGATGGGAATGGAAATGAACGGGGTTTCCCGGGGACTTCTGAATGCAGGCAACGTGATCAGCCGGTATTCCTCTGTTTTTCTGATCCTCGCCGCAGCCCTCATTGGCTGCATCCTGTTTTTCAGTCTTACGGAAAAAGGTCACAGCCTGCTGCGAAAAATGGCCATCCATCTCCCGTTTTTCCGTGAGATCCCGGTTGCCATGGATTACAGTCGTCTGGCCCAGGGCCTTTCCCTGGGGCTTCGGAGCGGACTTTCCCCGGAAACCAGCCTGGAGCTTACAAAGGATCTGATCTCACAGCCGGTGATACTCGAAAGACTCCGGAAGGCTTCCTCTATCCTGGATAGCGGAGAAACTTTTTCCAGGGCTCTTACAGAATCCGGTCTGTTCGGCGGCATGGAAGGCCGTCTCATCACGATATCCTTCTATTCCGGTTCCAGTGACGAAACCTTCCGCAGGCTTTCCCGGCAGTACACCGAAAGATCCATAGATCTGATCTCACAGGCAGTCTCCATTGTGGAGCCTACCATCGTGATCCTTCTGTCTCTTCTTGTGGGGCTGGTCCTTTTATCCGTCATGATGCCGCTTCTGGGGATTCTCTCAGATTTTGCAATGTAAGGTGGTGACCACATGGAACTTTTTGAAAGCCGCAGAACAAAATTTCTCAGAGCATTTTTTCTTCTCTTTCCGGCGCTGCTTCTGGTTTTATCCTGCACCTTGTTTGTGGCAGGTGTCAGCAGCACCTCCGATCAGGCCGTACACAAAGAACAGGATGCTCTGGAACAGGCACTGAAAAACGGTGCCATCCGCACCTATGCCCTCACAGGCACATATCCCGAAAGCCTGTCCCAGCTTCTCTTGGATTATCATATCACTTATGACAAAACCAAATTCGTAGTAGAGTATGTTCCTAACGGTTCCAATCTCCTGCCGTCTATCAGCGTGATCGCTCTGTCCGGCAGTGCGAAAGGAGGGAATGCCTCATGAATCACCGGAAGAACACCGGACATTCCGTTTCTTCTCTTTTTTCGCTTCTTCTTTTCGGTGTTTTTGTTCTGTTCCTTATACTGATGCTGCTATTTTCCGCCCGGATTTACCAGCAGACTGTGAAACAGACTGACTCCGATTCCGAGCTTGGGACCGCAGCAACTTATCTGACTACCAAATTCCGGCAGCACGACCGCGGCGATGAGATCTTTTCCGGTTCCCTGGATGATATTCCTGCCCTTTGTTTCCGGGACGATATCAAAGGAAAAGAATATATCACGTATATTTACCTGAAGAATGACAGTCTGATGGAGCTTTTCACTGCAAAAGGCTCTCAGGCCAGTTCCGATGCAGGAACCGTCATCTCACAGCTTTCCGATTTCCGGTTTTCGGAAATGGAAAATGGTTTTTACCACTTTTCCCTGGAAAGTACCACGGGAGTCCGCTCGGAATTCCTGCTTCATCGCACTGGCAAAAAGGAGGCATCATGAAAGAATCAAGACATAATTCCGGTACCAGCCTTTTTCTGATGGAAATGATCCTTGCCCTTTTGTTTCTGTCACTTTCCTCAGCTGCCTGCATCCAGATCTTTGCGGCAGCACGGAAAAACCGGCTCCAGGCAGAACAGTGGAACCAGATCCAGGCTCTCACAACCTCCGTGGGCGAGATACTGGAAGGCTCTGACGGAACCGATGAACAGTTCCTCTCTCTGCTTCCGGGGGGTATCAAAAAGAACACCAACCTGATCTGGTATTATGACCGTAACTGGCAGAGCTGCTCTTCCGGAGAAGCCGCCTGTGAAATGATCCTGGAAACAGATATTTCTTCTTCAGAAAAATCCGGCGAGCTTTCTTTCCGGCAGCTTTCCAACGGCAGTGAGCTTTACCGGATCCCCCTGCGTTTTCCTGTTGATGACTACAGAAGGGAGGCTGTACATTGAAACAGAAGCATACGTTTTTTGTAACTGTCGGCATTCCTTCCCTGTTTCTTATCTTCTCTGTGCTGTGTCTCTGTGTACTTGCTCTGCTTACTCTTGGAAGCTCCAGATCCAGTCTTAACACAGCCAGACATTCTATGGAACAGACCGAAAATTATTACACCGGATGTGCAAGCGCCACGGAAACCGTTTCAGAAATCCGTGATGATCTGGAGCAATACAGGGAAAAAGCTTCCGATGAGACCAGATATTTTTCCATGATACAAAAGCTTGCGGACACAAGGAACGATCTCAGCTGGGATTCCCACAGCCACACCCTTTCCTTCTCCGTTGGAATTTCCGAGACACAACAGCTTTCTGTAGTGCTTGAGATTTTTTACCCGCAGGAAAAAAGCTCTTCCGCTTATCAGATCCTGCAATGGAACACAGAGCTTACCGGATCCTGGCAACCTGACAACCACCAGAATGTATTTAAAGGAGAATAAACCTATGGATACCCCTATTCCTGAATTTTTAGCAGAAGCTGCCAACCGGCGTGTCTCTGATATCTTTATCATCGCAGGCCGCCCCCTGGCAGAAAAGATCGACGGTCATCTTTTGGACCGTGGTGACAGGCTGATGCCTGATCAGACAGAAAATTTACTCCGCACCATTTACGGCCTTGCGGAAAACCGCGATATATCCCATCTTATGGAAACCGGTGATGATGACTTTTCTTTTTCCATTCCCGGTGTTTCCAGATTTCGTGTCAATGCCTACAAGCAGCGTGGTTCCCTGGCTGCCGTGATCCGCGTGATCGCCTTCCGGCTGCCGGATCCTGCAGAGCTTTCCATTCCCGAGGATGTGATGAACATCTCCGACTATACCCGTGGCATGGTCCTTGTTACCGGTTCTGCCGGAAGCGGTAAATCCACCACTATGGCCTGCCTGATCGACCGGATCAACCATACCCGGGAAGGCCACATCATCACTCTGGAGGATCCTCTGGAATATCTCCACCGCCATGATCGCTGTATCGTCAGCCAGCGCGAGATCTGTACCGACACCGAAAGCTATCTGACTTCTCTTCGTGCCACACTACGCCAGAGCCCGGATGTAATCCTTCTTGGAGAGATGCGTGATCATGAAACCATCCAGACTGCCATGACCGCTGCGGAAACCGGTCATCTTGTCCTTTCCAGCCTGCATACTCTGGGAGCAGCCAACACCATCGAACGCATCATGGACGTGTTTGAGCCATCCCAGCAGCATCAGATCGCCCTCCAGCTTTCCATGGTCCTTCAGGCTGTGATCTCCCAGCAGCTGATCCCGGATGTGGACGGACGCAACATTCCTGTTTTCGAGATCATGCGCCTGACTCCTGCCATCCGCAATATGATCCGCGACAATAAAGTACACCAGATCGAAGGCGTGATCTCCACATCCGGTCAGGAGCAGATGCGTTCTATGGACCAGAGCCTTCTGGAATTATATAAAAAAGGCCGCATCACCAGGGATACAGCTCTGAAATACGCTTTAAACACGGACATGCTGAAGCGCAGACTTATGTAAGGATCTTCTCGGCATACCTCTGCCTGATATGTAAAAACACATAAAAAATCCCTTACCGATCTCTGATATGTTTCCGAAATACAGAACACATATCATTTTACAGATCCGGTAAGGGATTTCTTTATTTTCAATCCGATTTCGATCAAAAAGACATTCCTTCTCTGCGATCGATCAATGCACTACATTTCCTACAATTCCATAAGAAACAATATACATAATGACACTTGCCATAAAAAGTCCGCACAGGATCGCAATGGAGGATTTTTTGATATCCACCTCAAGAAGAGAGGCGATCAGTGCACCTGTCCAGGCTCCTGTGCCCGGAAGAGGGATTCCCACAAACAGCAAAAGTCCAAGAAATTCATATCTCTTGATCTGGTCACTCTTTCCCATAGCTCTGTTTTCCAGCTTTGTGATCAGACCTCTGAACGTCTTTGTTTTTTTCATCCATTTAAAGATCTGCCGGATAAAAAGCAGGATAAACGGAATCGGAATAATATTTCCCACGATACAGATCGGCAGTGCCTTCGCAGCCGATATCTTCAGCAAAGAAGCTGCCAGAAGGCCGCCGCGAAGCTCCAGTATCGGGATCATAGAAATGATGAACACAGCTCCCTCGGGAGAGATAAACTGTGCAAGGTGGTGTGAAAACCATTGTACCAGTACTTCCATAGTACCTCCTTAACTGTTATTTCTGCAGATATTCCGTCAGGAATTCTACCAGCTTTTTCATCTCCTCATCGGTACCGATGGAGATACGGAGATGATTGTCGATCCTGTCCTTCGGGAAATATCTTACATAGATATGTTTCTCCCTCAGTGCTGCGAAAAGCTCTTTGGCCGGACAGCTCTCATGTGTGGCAAAGATAAAGTTGGATTTGGAATCCTGGAAGGAAAATCCAAGCTTCCTGAGCTCTGCCTTTGTCCACTCTCTTGTTGTAATGATCTTATGGCAGCATTCCTCAAAATATACCTTATCCTCCATAGATGCCACACCAGCCGCGATGGTTGTACGATCCATGGTATAGGAGTTAAAGGAATATTTCACATCATTGAGATATTTGATCAGCTCCGGATTTCCGAAAGCATATCCGATACGCATTCCTGCCAGGGATCTGGACTTGGAGAAGGTCTGTACAACAAGCAGATTATCATATTTTTCGATCAGCGGCAGTGCGGATGCTGCTCCGAAATCCACGTACGCCTCATCTACGATCACGATACTCTCCGGATTCTTTGCCACGATCTCCTCGATCTCAGAAAGAGGCATTTCCACGCCGGTCGGTGCATTGGGATTAGGGAATACGATTCCGCCGTTTTCACGGAAATAATCTTCCTTACGGATATGGAACTCCTCATCTAATGCCGGGCGCTCATATGGGATCCTTAAAAGATCTGCCCATACATCATAGAAAGAATAAGTGATGTCCGGGAACAGGATCGGTTTCTCTGAATTAAAAAATGTGAGAAAACACATAGCCAGTACGTCATCAGAACCAACGCCTGTAAATACCTGCTCATCCTTCAGGCCGTAGAACGCGGCAATACTGTGTACCAGGTCTCCTGCTGTCGGATCCGGATAAAGTCTCAGGGTATCGGCATCAAGGGCCTTCAGCGCCTTCTCCACACCCGGAGCCGGTGAATATGGATTCTCGTTTGTATTCAGTTTGATCATGCCTCTCTCATTTGGCTGTTCGCCAGGAGTATACGGCACTACTTTTCGTATATTAGCTTCCCATGGTTTCATGCTGTGCTTAACCTCCTATCATATTCTTTTGCTATTGTACTCACTGCGAGGACATTTGTCAAAGGGTAATACCACCTGCCTGGAAAACAAAAGACACCCGTACCGGGTTACAGAGTACGGGTGTCTGATATATTCTTCTTAATGAAGGGCTGTTTTGGTTCGTATCAGGCGCTTAAGATCAGATACGTGCTACGCCTGTTGCTTTTGCTGCCTCTGCTACTGCTTTTGCGACAGCCGGTCCGACTCTCTTGTCGAATGCCTTCGGAATGATATACTCCGGAGAAAGCTCCTCATCTGTGATCAGATCTGCAAGAGCCTTGGAAGCTGCGATCTTCATCTCATCGTTGATATCACTTGCTCTTACATCAAATGCACCACGGAAGATTCCAGGGAATGCAAGAACGTTGTTGATCTGGTTCGGGAAGTCACTTCTTCCTGTAGAGATAACCTTTGCTCCGCCTGCTTTTGCGTCATCCGGGAAGATCTCCGGTGTCGGGTTTGCGCATGCGAAGATGATGGCATCTTTGTTCATGGTCTTAACCATCTCTGTTGTAACTGCTCCAGGAGCGGAAACACCGATAAATACATCCGCGCCAACCAGCATCTCTGCAAGAGATCCCTGTTTCTTCTGAAGGTTTGTGAGCTTGCTCATCTCTTCCTTAACCGGGTTCATTCCTTCTGTACGTCCCTCATAGATGGCACCCTTTCTATCGCAGAGTGTAACATCCTTGAAGCCTGCTTTCAGAAGAAGTCTGCAGATAGAGATAGCAGCTGCACCTGCACCGTTCATAACGATACGAACATCCTCTTTCTTCTTTCCGACAACCTTCAGAGCGTTTGTCAGACCTGCAAGTGTGATAACTGCAGTTCCGTGCTGATCATCGTGGAAGATCGGAATATCACATTTCTCTTTCAGTTTTTTCTCGATCTCAAAGCATCTCGGAGCGGAGATATCCTCAAGGTTAACACCACCGAAGGATCCGGAGATCATGTAAATAGTATTTACGATCTCGTCTACATCATGGCTCTTAATGCAAAGCGGGAATGCGTCTACATCGCCGAATGCCTTGAACAGTACACATTTACCTTCCATTACAGGCATACCGGCTTCCGGTCCGATGTCACCAAGACCAAGAACTGCGGAACCGTCTGTTACAACAAGACACATATTCCATCTTCTTGTAAGCTCGTAGGATTTATTGATATCTTTCTGGATCTCAAGGCAAGGCTGAGCTACACCTGGTGTATATGCAAGAGAAAGGTCGTCTTTATTCTCAACCGGCACTCTTGTAACAACCTCGATCTTACCTTTCCAATCTCCGTGCAGTCTTAATGACTCTTTTGCATAATCCATTTTCTTTTCCTCCTTGGATAATTATGATATATTTCATTTCAAAAGGATTACCTGAATTAATAATTACCATTGAAGAATTTACTGTCCTTCGGAAGCTCATAGCCTTCAAAATAAGAGCCAAAATCAAGCTTCAGATAACTGCAGAGATCAGCAAGCTCTACCATGGTATTGTCGTTGACCGGAATGCCATTCTCTTTTCTGTCTTTTTCAGCAGCTACCTCTTTCTCGCCGTGTGTATAGATCCTGTCCTGACCGTCTGCCTTCGGACTCTCCCGAAGCGCCTCAAGATATTCTGAAAAATGCTTGCGGATCGCATCCGGATCTCCGAATGCCGCCGGGTTGATCGCCATAAATCCATGGCAGATACCGGTCTTGTCCGGGAATGTACAGCATTTGTCGGAGGTAACGCCCATGGAAAGAATAGAGCTGAACAGCTCACAGAGCATTCCATAGCCATATCCCTTATGGCTTCCGCTGACTTCCTCGTTTCCACCAAGAGGCATGATTCCGCCGCCCTTCTTGGCTACGATGTTTGCAAGTACATCCGGTGCATTATTGCTGGCATGACCGTTTTTGTCAAGTGCCCAGCCATCCGGAAGAGGCTTACCCATCTTATTATACATTTCCAGTTTACCTCTGGTTACAACTGTTGTGGAACAGTCAAAGAAAAACGGATACGGGTCTGCAGGCATAGCGACTGCGATCGGGTTGGAGCCCAGCATAGCCTTTCTTCCAAAAGTCGGTACCATGATCGCCTCGGAGTTGGTACATGCCATTCCAAGAAGGCCTTCATGGCAGGCCATGTTCGCATAATATCCTGCAATACCGAAATGGTTGGAATTTCGTACACTTACGATTCCCACACCAGTTGTCTTTGCCTTCTCAATTGCCTTTTCCATGGCAAAATGGCTGATCAGCTGGCCCATTCCGTTATGTCCGTCTATCACAGCAGAAATCGGTGTTTCAAAAACAACTTCCGGTTTCGCCTGGGGATGAATAGTCCCCTTCTCGATTCCTTTATGGTAACGAACCATCCTCTGCATTCCGTGGCTCTCGATCCCATACAGATCAGCAGTCAGAAGAACATCTTTAATGATGCTTCCTTCTTCCTCAGAAAAGCCAAACGCTTTAAAAACGTCTCCGCAGAAATGGTTCAGTGTGTCATAACTCCATTTTACATATCCCATAATCGCAAGTCCTTTCTCCTGATATTTCCGGCAGGTTACCGCCCACGCTGTGGCCTGCTGCATATTTTATATGATACTGCAGGGGTACAGTAACCTTCATCCTGTGCTGTCTCGTCTTATGCTGTCCTGCCTCATGCTATCTTACCTTACGCTGTCTAGTCTCATGCTGTCCCAACTTACGCTGTCTCATCTTATGCTGTCTCGTCATGAAGCCTTCAGGATGCTGCCATAATATCAAACTTTTTTGGTATTACCAATACAGTCCCTATTATAGCACGTGGTCTTACCAAAATCAATAGTGGTCTTACCAGATTAACGGGATTTTTACTGAAATTTTATTTAATTTTTTCAGGTGGATCAGCGATGAAATACAAGGCTGTTCTCCCCCTGCTGCTGCGCAATCTCCAGTATATATTTCTCAATGGTTTCCATATGTTCGCGCATCAGCTTCTCCGCCTGGTTCCGGTCTCCGGAAATAATGGCTTCCACCAGCCTTCTGTGCTGGTCATCCACCTCAAGAGCGGAATTATGTTTCTGCATAATATAGGCTCGGGTGCCGGAAATGATCTCCTCTGTCAGCTGCGCTGCCGCATCCAGAACATTATAGATCATAGGATTCCCTGCGATCCTGCCAATCTTCGTATGAAGCTTCTTATCAAGACCTGCACGGGCTTTCTCGTCCTCTGAGCTCTCCAGCTGTGCCAGGATGGAACGCAGATCTAATGCATCCTTCTCTGTACAATTCCCGGCTGCAAGAAGCGCAGCCTCCTGCTCCAGCGCAGAACGAAGTTCCTGTACCTGCTGTACATGGCTGTTATTCAGCTGAAAAAGAAGGGCCAGTGGTGCAGAAAGCCACTGATCCATATTCTCGGTAATATAGTTGGCTCCGCCGCGGACCGTTGTGACAATTCCCATCAGCTCCAGTGCCCGCAGGACTTCACGGACAGCAGGTCTGGAAACTCCCAGTGATTCTGCCATAACACGTTCCGCAGGTAAAGTGTCCCCCGGCTTCAGTTCTCCCCGCCGGATATTTTCTATGATCTGCGCTAATATTCCGTCAAATGCTCGTTCTTCTGTAATCTTTGTAAACATGTCGTCCGTTTCGGCCGCCTTCCTTTATTATTGTGTTGCCTTCCTTTACATAAAAATCCCGGAATATAGACAAGTGGATATTTACCATTCTCAGTCATCATGCAGTTCTGCACCAGATGATCGCTCTGCAGCCATTCAGTCAGTCTGTGCATTTTGACTATTTGCCCTCTCTATTTTCCGGACTTTTATAGTAAATATTATACGATAATTCCCCAATTTAATCAATAGTAAATAATAAATTGGTAAGACATATTATTTTATTCCATTATTGAGAATGTTTTCCACTTCCTCCATCTGGCCCAGAAGCATTTTCTGGCGGTCGTCAAAAAGAAGACCTTTATTATGCCTGTAATACTGGTCAGAACCGTTCTCCCGAATGAACCAGAGACTATAATAGTTGGCATTCAGTTCTGTGATAAATGCCACCATTTCCTGGCTGTCCCCAAAAGCAGCTTCCATGAAGTCGAAGACGTTCTGAAGAGTAAGAGATATTTCGTCGGTTCGGTTTTCGTAGGCTTCGGTTTCGGATTCGAAGAGGACTTTCACAAACTCATAGTTCCTGTTTGACGATGGATCTTCCGATTCTGCTGCAGCACTTCTGCCTCCTGCCGGGCCTGAGTCGGATCCGGTTTTATCTGATCCGATTAATTCCGATCCGGTTATTTTCAATCCAGACGCATTTTCAAAAAATGACACAACACGTTTCTGTATACGCTCCTGCTGTTTTGTAAGAAGCTCACTCTTTTTGTCCTTTTCAAGATCCGCCTCTGCTTTTTCCATGAGATTTTTTGCTGTGAGGCTGTCCTGATCTTCTCTGAAGTACACCATATAATCATACAGTTTCGTGAGGTAGGCATCGGTAAGATAGCATTCTGTAAAAAGCTCGCTGAGCTTTCCGTTGAGAAGGCTTACAATGCTCAAATGCTCGTCCAGAGAGGCTGTGCGGATCTTACCCAGAGTAATGGGATCCCACTTTCCTTTCAGGATGTCCTCCACTTTATAGTCCGTTCTGTATTTATAATAAAGAGCCAGATAGCCTGCAAAATCCTTCGCGATCATCCTGTGCTGAATGTACTGACTGACCACCTCACGGTCTACGGTTTTTCCAAGGATCTCATAAACCTGGATCAGACGGGAAAGATCCTCCCAGCCTCTGGCTGTGGCAAAGATCTTTCCGTCTACGGTATTCTCCACCCTGTAGAAATTTTTTCTGCGAAGCTCCAGATAGGAGATCACCGCCGGATGAATTCCCTGCTGATAGGCATATTCCTTCCATACATCAAAGTCTGCCTCCACATCGATCTTCTTGATACGGTCCAGAGTGACCACATCGAATTCCCGGACGGATTTGTTATATTCTGGCGGGTTGCCTGCTGTGACGATCACCCAGCCTTCCGGCACCTTCTGGTTTCCGAAGGTTTTTCCCTGAAGGAACTGCAGCATCATCGGCGCTAGTGTTTCAGATACGCAGTTGATCTCATCAATAAACAGGATGCCTTCTTTCAGACCTGTTTTTTCCATTTTGTCGTAAACGGACGAAATGATCTCACTCATGGTATATTCCGTGACAGAAAATTCTTCCTCACCATAATTCTTTTTTACAATAAAAGGAAGTCCCACAGCACTCTGCCTGGTGTGGTGGGTAATGGTATAGGAAACAAGAGCAATCCCGCATTCCCTTGCTATCTGTTCCATAATCTGTGTCTTTCCGATTCCCGGAGGGCCCATAAGAAGGATCGGTCTCTGTCGGATCGCCGGGATCCGGTACTCACCGAATTCGTCCTTTGAAAGATATGCTTCTATGGAATCTCTGATCTCCTGCTTTGCTCGTTTTATGTTCATGGTATTCTCCTTTTCACGGCATATAAAAAACTGCCTGCAGGATTCTCCGCCTAAAACGGGTTGCCTTGCGCGACATCTACAAAAAATATGCCTGAATCCAATGATAAATCGAAAATTGAATTCAGGCAAGTTTTTCACTACTATATAATTTTTTTTATTCTGCTGTCAGTGTGTGTATCAGGTTCAGAATACGTCCCGCAGACATTCTGACAACTTCTTCCGAAAGCTTTCCGTCTTCAAAAGCTTTTCGGATATTTTCTGCATCGGCTGCATTACCAGGCATGATAATATCATTTCCTGCTGTCACGCATTTCCACGGAATACTTCCATCTTCCGGAACCGTTGTATTCCAGTCTGACATGATCACACCGTCAAATCCCCATTCTTTTCGGGCAATGGCTGTACAGAGATCAACACTGTTTGCAGCATGGACACCATTCAGTAAATTATAGGAAGACATGATTGCCACTGGTCTGCTTTCTTTAACTGCAATCTCAAAACCACGCAGGTAAATTTCCCTCAGGGCACGTTCTGATACCTGTGCATCTACGCCCATACGATTATCTTCCTGATTGTTGCAGGCAAAATGCTTAACGGTAACACCGCAGCCAGGTCTGCTCTGCACTCCTTTTGTCATGGCTGCTGCCATGGTTCCGGAAAGCAGCGGATCTTCGGAATAATACTCAAAATTTCTGCCGCACAGAGGGTTTCTCTGAATATTAAGACCAGGTGCTAGCCAGAGATCTATGTGGAATTCTTCCATTTCTTCTGCCACCGCTATTCCAACTTTTTCCACAAGGGCAGTATCCCAGGTCTGAGCCAGTGCAGTTCCAACCGGAAATGCCGTACAGAACTGATAATATCTGTCTGCGTTTTCGTGAATCTCATCTGTTCTCAGGTATCCGTTTTCCAGAGATCCAAGGACACCGATTCCATATACTGTGTCTGTTTCTCTGTCTACTTCATAATTCTGCTGAAGTCTCAGTCCTGCCGGCCCATCGGCCATGATCAGTGGGAAAACGCCATATTGCTCATAAAGAGCAGCCGTAGTCTCACCGGCAGAACCAGGAACACGGATTCCTGCCGCCCCCAGATTACTGGAGATTCCAGCAATATTCCCATAAAACAGCGGGAGCAGATCCTTTGCAGGAATCTTATTTTCCGGTTGGCAGGTGCATTCTGTTCTCTTCTCTGGTTCAGGATAATAGATATATCTTCCAATCTTCTCATTCTCTGCCTTCTCTTTCCATTTCAGAGTTCTGGCAGAAAGATTCTGGCGGTCATAAACTTCTTCAGTAATATCAGTCTGATTCTCAAGGATATTCGTTTTATCCAGGATCACACTCTCCGGCACTTCAAGCATTGCAGCCAGCGTAAGCGATGCAATGCTGTTTCCGACCCAGACAGCATAATAACCTTTTTCAGCAATCCAGGCATGCTGCTCTTCGGAAAAATATGCCAGTGTCTTTCTGTCGATCCTGATTTTCAGCAGTTCTTTTTCCCCCGGCTTCAGAAGTTTTGTTTTTGCAAAGCCAGCCAGCCGACGGTATTCCTTCCCTGATTCATCCTGTGGAAGAGACACATAGACCTGCACGACCTCTTTTCCCGAAAAAGTTTCTCCTGTATTCGTTACCTCTGCTTCAACTTCAACGCCATCCCCTGATGTTTTCATCCCATGGAAGCGTATCTGCATTTCTGTGTAAGAAAGTCCATATCCAAACGGAAACAGCGGTTTTACACCAAAAGTATCAAAATAACGATATCCTGTATAAATTCCTTCCTTGTACTCTTCTCTTTCAAGCTTGCCATTAAGATAGCTGTATTCCTCTGCACACGGATAATCCTCATACCTTCTGGCCCATGTTGCAGTCAGCTTGCCGCCTGGAGTTACCTTTCCCAGAAGGACATTGGCGAGGGCAAGTCCGCCTCTTTGTCCAAGCTGGGAAATATTCAGGACAGCACAGATATTTTCTGTTTCTTCCAGAATATCTGTCAGTTCTACCGGACCGCCGGAATTCAGGATAAGTACTGTAGGAATCTTCTGTGCATCAAGGAACCGGATATCCTCCCGCTCCCGTCTGCTCAGATAATAATCTCCCTCGACCCTGCGCCTATCCTTTCCCTCACCGGAAATCCTGCTTACCACATAGATTGCTGTCTGGGCATCGACAGTATCTTCTGCTGTGACTGCACGGCCTTCCGGCATTGCAAAGGGATTTTCCGCATAGGCATCAAAAGGATTTTCCACAAACTTTGCTTCTTCCAGTATTTTTTCTTTCCATGCCCGGCGTGCTTCTGCGTATATTGACTCATAATTGGCTAGCCATTTCTCGCTTACGATCTGAATACCGTTTTCTTTCAGTCCCTGATAAATAGAAATGTTACTTCTGTTATTCACATCACCGGAACCTGTTCCGCCTTTCACTGTCTTTCCCGCACCGGCGCCGTATAAACCTATTTTCGTGGAAATATTCAGAGGGAGTATTTTTTTATCATTTTTCAGCAGTACAATACCCTCCTCTGCTGCTTTTTCCGAAAGAAGACCGTTTCGTATTTCACGGTCTGACATGCTGTGTTTCTTTGTTCCGCTGTGTTTCCATTTCTTAACTGTCATATCTTACCTGCTACCTTTTGTTATTCTTTTACGCCTCCAAGTGTCACTCCTGCGATGATAAACTTGGAAAGAAGGAGATATACGATAATGATCGGCACAATGGCAACTGTGATCATCATGTAAATCTTACCCATATCAAAATTCATATAATCTGCTCCACGAAGTGTTGCAATCAGGATTGGAACAGTCATCTTGCTTTTAGACTGGATAACCAGAGCAGGAACGAAATAATTGTTCCAGGAGCCTACAAATGTAAAAATCGCCTGTACAGCGATTGCCGGCTTCATGATTGGCAGGACAATACTGTTGAAAGTACGGAATTCTCCGGAGCCGTCAATTCTGGCTGCTTCTACCAGTGACATCGGCAGTGAGGACTGCAGATAGCTGTACATAAAATAGAATACGGCCGGTGACGCAACAGACGGAATGATCAACGGAAGCAGGGAATCATATAATCCCATCTTTGTGATCAGACGAAGGAAGCCCATTGCAGTTACCTGTGTCGGCATGACGAGGATCGCCATGATAAATGTAAACGCTACATTCCTTGCCTTGAAATCATAGGCATAAAGACCATATGCTGTCAGTGAGGAAAAATATGTACATAATACTGCACTGCATCCGGACACGATAATACTGTTAAGAATTCCCCTGAACATCGGAAAGCTTCCGTCATTTGCAACATTCATCAGGTTTTTCCAGAAATATTTTCCAGGAAGAGCAGAAAATCCCTTCTGAAGCTCTGCATGAGAATGAGACGCATTCACGATCAGTACATAAAAGAAAAAGAGACACATAAAGGAAAGAATAATAAGTACCACATGTGCCACGATACTTCTGATCCTGCTGGCTGTCTTATCTTTCATCATTTTGTTTTTCTCCTTTCTGCTCTTGCTCTCTTTTTCGCTGCTTTCTTAGATCCGTCCGGATCATTGTCGTTAGTCATACGATATACAAAGAAGCAGAGGATTGCACTGATAATAAACAGGTATACAGACAATGCTCCGGCCATACCATAATTCTTGCTCTTCAGATGGCTGTTCAGGAACATAATCAGTGTCATGGATGTTCTGTCCGGATTACCCTGTCCGTTTGTGAGGATCTGCGGTACATCAAACATCTGAAGGCCACCGATGATGGAAGTGATCAGAGTATAGGAAAGAATCGGACGAATCAGTGGAAGCGTAATATAGACGAAACGCTGAATGCTGTTGCATCCGTCCAGATCCGATGCTTCAAAAATATCCATACTGATTCCCATTACTGCTGCCATCAGCATGATGGTCGTGTTTCCGAACCACATCAGGAAATTCATGAAACCTACCAATGATCTTGTTCCCAGAACAGAGCCCAGAAAATCAATCGGTTCCTTTATCCAGCCCAGTGAACACAAAATGGAGTTTACAGGTCCGTTTGTGGAAAACATGGTAAAAAACAGAAGTGCAAATGCTGATGCCATGATCAGGTTCGGCAGATAAATTACAACCTTAAAAAACTGCTTGCCATGAAGCTTCAGCCTGGCATCGGTAAACCAGCATGCAAGCACCAGTGCAATAACGATCTGCGGAACAAATCCGATCACCCAAAGGATCAGTGTATTCAGTCCGTATTTCAGCATGTCAGAATGCAGAAGGCTGACATAATTGGCAAGTCCTATAAAATTAGGACCAATCTGCTTGATTCCAGAACGGAAATATTCAAAAAAGCTGTATCTCACTGTATCAAACAGCGGAATCAGCGAAAAGATAAAATAGATCACAAAAAACGGAAGAATAAATATGTATCCCCATTTTCCGTAATTAACGCTCTTTTTCTTCATAATGCTCTTCCTTTCCAGCAAGCTGCAGGATCCAAAGATCCTGCAGCATCAACAATTATCCTCATGTGGTATTTATTCCGGCCACTGGATCTCTGTGATCTCCGGATAACGCTCCTGAATAGCTGTCTCAAAGTTGGCTTTTGCTTTGTCAAAGTCTACTTTACCCTGGAAGTAATCACTGAAAGCGTTCTGGATCAGCTCTACACAACCCTGGTCATATGCGGAAAGCGGTGCGATCTTGATATTCTCTGCAACCGGTGCAAAATACTCAAACGGGTTCTGTCCACCAAGGAAATCAGATGCGAAATCTGCATTTGTAGCTGCATCTTTCATACCGGATTTTGTATTTGTAAAATCAGAGTATTCTTTGGAAATCTTAAGAAGATTATCCTGATTTCCCGTCATTGCCAGGATAATATCTTTGACATGTTCCGGATTATCTGTTCCTGTTGCAGCCTGAATGTAAGAGCCACCCCAGTTGTATTCCTGCGGAGGATTTGTAACAGCCCAGTCACCTTCTGCTCCATCCCAGTTTGGTTTCAGAGTAAAGTCGATACCCCATGCCGGGAAGAGGAATGCGAATACCTTGGACTCAGAACTCATTGCCTTGTTCCAGTCATCGTTCCACTGACCTTTTACAGTTTTGTTAAGATAACCTGCATCCAGCCACTCTTTGGAATCTTTTACCCAGTCCATGATCTTTGAATCTACTTTGATCACAGAATCACCGGACTCTACCCACGGATTCTCAATGCTGTTTCCATATAAACGAAAAGTGTCTGCATAAGAAGCAAATGTATAATATCCTTTTTCTTTCAGCTGAGCTGCTGTTTCTTTAGCTGTATCCCAGTCTTTCATCTTCTCGCCAACTTCTTTCGGGTCATCAGTACCGAAAACATCTTTCGCAATGTCACGACGATATACAAGGACACCCGGGCAGCACTGCCATGTGGCGCCTCTCTGTACTCCATCCGCATCAGAAGCTGTTGTTTTCGTGAAATCATACTGATCTGCAAGATCCTTGTCCGGATCAATGCCAAGATCAGTAAGAGGCATTGCAACATCTGCATCTTTGTCTGTATATTTGAATACATAATCTGTCTCAGAAAGGAATATGTCTACCTTATCATCTGCACTTGCATCAGCCTGGTTGAGAAGTGCCTCATCCAGTTTCTGCTGATATACGCCATCCTGGTTCGGATTTACGATCCAGTGGATCTCTGTACCATCTTTCAGTTTTGTAACTGTACCATCTTTGGAAGTGGACTCTACTTCCGGATAAACAGCTTCCAGTCTCTGACGGAACTCATCATTCCAGGAATAAATATTGATCACTTTTCCCTCATCCGATCCTTTTGCAGATACACAGCTTACATTTGCTGTCATCATTCCACAAACCATTGCTGCTGCAAGGATCATAGATACCGCTCTTTTTTTCATAGTATAAATCCTCCTTTTTCTGTAGCATCCCCGATGCTTTACCTTTGATGATAAAAATATACCATTTTTTTATCTGCGATTATATTATTAATCTTAACAAAATGTCAGATTCATGTCATAATATAAGAAACCAATACATTCCTTAAACACCAACATATAAGGAGGATATCAATATGTCCATTTCCCAAGACTGGATTACTAATGAACTGGAAGATACAGAACTGGAAGCTCTTCATCGCTCTCCCTCTGTGGAATATTCTTTTTACAATGCCGTAAGAGCCGGTGATATGGAAGCTGTAAACAAAAACTGCGAGGAAGACTCTTTTCTTCATCTGAAGGGAACCGGTATCCTCTCCAAAAATCCTCTGACCAACCTGAAGTATCATTTCGTTGTCACTACTGCCATGCTCACCCGTTACTGTATTGACGGTGGACTGGAGTCTGAACAGGCATATCGTCTCAGCGATTTTTACATTCTGAAAATGGATTCCTGCACCACTGTACGCCAGATTGCAGATCTGCATCATATTATGGCCAGAGATTTTACCGGAAAAATGATCCTCCAGAAAAAAAGCTCTATTCTTTCCAGACCGGTCATGCAATGCGTGGACTATATTTACGGTCACATTAAGGAGCGTATCACCATTCAGGATCTGTCAGAACATACCGGACTCTCTCCCAGTTATCTGTCCAGAGTATTCAAACAGAATCTTGGAGTATCCATAAGTGATTACATCCGCGAGAAAAAAATCGAAAAAGCCACTCACCTGCTCCGATACTCTGATAAAGCAGTAGTTGATATCGCCAATTATCTGAATTTCTCTTCACAGAGTCATTTTATCCAGATCTTTGAAAACTTCACCGGCCTTACCCCAAAGAAGTACCGTGACAAATATTACAAATCCATGTGGTAAACATCCTTATTATTATGGCTGATATTTTTTATCAGCATCAAAAACGACATCCCGCAGCTTTTTACAACTGTGGGATGCCGTTTTCCTATTGATACTTCTGTTTCTGTAATTTAACAATTATGTATAACCGATTTCTGTTACATCAGTTCCACTTTGATCCTGTGTGTTTCTTTTACAGAAAGCTTTTCGAGCAGTTCCCGATCTATACGTACACAGGTACTCTGTTCGTTTTTCATTTCCTTTTCATCACACCATACTGTTTTTATTTTATATTCTGAAGGAAGTTTTTTCTCCGGATTGCAGATACAGATCTCCAGCTTTCTTCCGGCAAATTCCATAGTAAGAGATGCCTGTCCATTCTCATTATACTGCTCCGGCATCAGTGCCGGCGCGATCACCAGATCTCCAAGATCTCCTCTGACCCCAAATACCTCTGTGATCATGGTCAGCATATACCAGCTTGCAGCACCGGTAAGATATGCATACAATCCTCTTCCCTGATTATCAAAATATTCCGGAATTCCAGGATACATCCTGCTGTTCTCAAAATCCATGGCAGCGTCCAGAAGCGTTTCCAGAACCTTATGTCCTTCTTTTGCATAGCCGTTTTTATACAGTGCATTGCCATACATAACAGCCATATGGGAAAATACCGCTCCGTTTTCCTTTTCTCCATAAGCAAACCCGAACATTCTTCCCAGATCAAATTTTTCTTCATGGAAATTGGTATTCAGGCGATATCCTCCTGCCTGACGGTCAAAAAGATATTTATCCGCACTTTTACAGATAGACTCAATCTGATCTTTTTGTGCGGTTTTACTCATGATCGCAAATACCTGACTGGTAAGCATCATACGTACCTGGCTGTTTTCTGCCCTTTCCACAGGACGTTTATGATCATCATAATATCCGTTGAACCAGCCGTTTTCTCCGTCTTTTACCCATTCTCTTCTGCGGATGTTTTCCATCATCCAATCTGCCTTTTCATCCAGATTCCGGCTAAGCTGGTCCAGACGGATCACAATAGTATTTCCGCTGATATCATGTGCACATTTTTCTGTGTACTGTCTCAGAAGCTGCTGCTTTTTCTCCGGGCTTTCATAAAGCTCACGGTCTCCGGTAAACAGGATTTCCATTTCTTCCGCAACTTCAATCCTGTCAAACATTTCCTTTTCCTGAAGTTTTCTCAGATATTCTGCGATGTTCTTCATATTTCCAGCATATGCACAGGTAAATGCCACACTCTCACCATTTTCCCATGCCATATCCATGGCATCGTTCCAGTCTGCCCCGTGAAGTTTCATCTCGTTGTGCTCTCCTACATCATAAAAAGCACAGAGATTTTCCAGCAAAATGTGTTCCAGAACCGTTCCGTAATAAATCTCACCGGATTCTGTTTTCTGATTTTCTCCATAGGCACTGCTCCATTTTTCATCATGCGCAGTTCCTCTTTTTGTCTGAAGATCCTTGAAATATGGAATCTTCTCAAAAAGGACATTCATATCCCCGGTCTGATCCATATAAAGCTGCGTTGTCACAAATGGCCAGAAAGCATGATCCATCCACACGCGGGCAATGTTGTTACGGTCTGCGATAAATTCACCCTGTCTGTTTCCGATGATCGTGGCATTGGTTCCATCGATGCGTACTCCACCGTAATTATCGACGATCATCTGACGTACAACAGAAGGATCCATGATCAGAAGTGCCAGACAGTCTTGCCAGAGATCACGCCAGCCTCTTCCACCTTTTCCATAATCATGATACGGGAGGAATGAACAACCGTAAATTCTTCTTAATATCGGCTGGAAACAGATCCATTTCAGATAATTATCTCTGTCCTCATCACCTGTCTCAAAAGAAACATTCACTTTTTCTGTCCAGTGTTTTTTTACATGTTCAAATTCTCTTGCAACCTGTTTTTCAGTTCTGTAAAACCGTGCAGTCTCCTCCGGCAGCTGATTTTTTTCAGATATTCCCGCTGTCACAACATATACAGCTGTTTCATGTGGTCTCAGAACCCTGGATGCAAAACGAATACCACCGACAGCTTCCTTTCCTTCAATTTCTGTTCCTGCCGGAACACCTTTTTTCTCTTCTCTGACCACCTCCGGAATCAGGAAAGAACCGCCTTCTCCGATAAACATTTCCACATCAGGATAAAAGCTTTCCGGTTCCGTTCCTTCGCCTTCAGATCCATATACAAAATATGTAGTATTATTCTTCTGATGACCTCTTTCATCAAAAGAAAGCACCGGTTTTACTTCAACACCGTACTCCGTTGTTCTTATCCTGTGCAAAAGGGAAGTCACATGCCTGTGATCTCTGAGATTGTCTGCACTTCTTCCATATACAGGTATTACAGCAACCGGTGTGATCTCCTGTTCTTCCTCTTCAATATTGGTAATCTTTACAAGATGGACCTCCGCATCACCTTTCACTGTCACAAAAGACAAAATCTCTGACTGAAGTCCGTATTTCTCAGAAGTTCTGTGCAGCTTCTGCCACATAAATCCGGCTTCCAGGCTGCTTTTATCCTGTTTATCAGTATATTTCTGAAATTCCTGTTCTGCCGAAACTCCGCATGCTGACCAGTAACCTTTTCCTTTTATCTTGCACCAGAAATTTCTGGTGTTTCGATTATTATGAAGATTCTCAATGCTTACCGGTTCCAGCAGAAAATGATTCTGATCCAGTTTGCTGTCTCCTCCCAGAGAAGGGGTGATCGCGGATTTCAATCCGTTTTCTCCGGCCAGAGGTATATATAAACCGCTGTAATTCTCCGGATTTTCTATGGAAAAGCTTCCATTTTTATCCTGAAATTTTATATATTTCATTCTGTGATCTCCTTCCTGCCAAAATAAAACGGTATTTATATTCCATTTTACTTTGTATTCATAAATGTGATCTCCTCGCAATTTATATCCATTATGTCATGACATATAGAATTCAATTTCTGTCTCACCGGTAAGTTTCTCCTGCGGAATATAATTACCCGGAAGTTCTTCTCCATTTACATAGAGTTTTTTACATCCGGCTTCCACATGTCCCGGATTCTTCACAGTGATATGGAGATGACATCCACGGAAATCCTTGCTTATCTCAAACTTCTCCCATTCTTTTGGAATCGATGGTGCTATACGTAAGCCATAGAAATCCGGACGCATGCCAAGAATTCCTTCTACACATCCTACCATCACAGTAGATGCTGTTCCTGTCAGCCAGTGCACATGAGATCGTCCGAAATTCGGGCTTGCTTTTCCTTCTGTAAACTGTCCATAGCAGTATGGCTCCAGCTGTCTGATCTCAGCCCTGTCATTCTGCGCTGCCGGAGCATTCTCCAGGAAATAATTAAATGCACGCTCACCATGTCCGCAAAGTGCTTCTGCCAGAATGAGCCATCCCTGTGACTGTGAAAAGATTCCCGCATTTTCCTTTGTTCCTGCATTGTAGATAACCGCAAGTGCTCCGTCGAAAGCATTTGCATGATATGGAGGATCCATAAGGATTGCACCGTATTCTGTATTCAATCTTTCATAAACCATTTGAAGGGCCAGATCTGCCTGCCGCTCTGTTGCAAGGCCGCTGATCACAGCCCAGCTCTGTGGATTCAGCCACATATTTGCCTCCGGGTCAGTTCTCTTTCCGATAACCTCTCCCCGCTCCGTAAACCCACGGATAAAACGATCTTCATTCCAACAGAGTTCCTGGATCAATTTTCCAAGCTGCTCTTGTTTTTCTTCCAGGTATTTTATATATTTTTCATCTTTTTTGTACTTTGCAAACTCTTTCAGGATAGTCATTGCATAATAGAACTGTAATGCAACGAAAGTAGATTCCCCATCCTTTCCAAGTCTCAGACAATCATTCCAGTCTGCATAAAGTCCGGCCGGCATTCCATGTCTGCCAAGATGGTTCATGGAGAAGTCAATAGCTCTTTTCAGATGCTCGTATACAGTTCCTTCATCCTTGTTTGCAAACGGGATCACTTCATCGATGAATGCAAAATTTCCTGTCTCTGAAATATATTTGTATACAGTAGGGAACAGCCAGAGTGCATCATCTGCGCGGTATGCCGGATGACCGGTTTCCTGTACATAGGACGCATCATCCGGTGTATCCTCATGTCCCGGATTATGTGTGAATTTCACAAGTGGAAGACCGCCGCCGTTATCTACCTGTGCTGACAACATGAAACGGATCTTATCCAGTGCCATTTTGGGTGCAAGATGGATCACACCCTGGATATCCTGTACAGTATCACGGTATCCATATCCGTTACGAAGTCCGCAATAAGTAAAAGATGCTGCACGTGACCAGATAAATGTCATAAAACAGTTATATGCGTTCCATGTATTGATCATGGTATCGAATTCCGGACTTGGTGTTCTGATCTGAAAATGTGCAAGCTGTCCGTGCCAGTAACTGATCAGTTCTTCAAGCTCCACCGCGCATGTTTTTTCACAGTCTGCATAATGTGCTATAATCTCCGCTGCTTCATTATCCTCCTTCATTCCTGCCAGAAAAGCCATTTCCCGACTTTCTCCCGGTTCCAGAGTAATTACAGCTGAAAGAGCTCCACAGCTGTTTTCATTATAATTTCCCTCATTACATAATACACCGGCTTCAACCCCTGCCGGATTGTTGTATCCGTGATATCTTCCAAGGAATTTTTCCCTGTCACCACACCAGGAAGAAACCTTCTCTCCAGCCAGGCCGAAGAATCGGTTGAACACGTTCTTGTTATCAACCTCTTCCCCATCCTTAAGGCCGTCCAGATTCGCATGGATCATCTGACGTACACGATCTCCACAGAATACTGTTCTTGTAATATACTGGGAATACTGCAGATTCACCTGATCCTGTTCATAATTGCTGTTATTTGTAAACTCTGCATATCCAGTCACACTGATCTCACGTTTTCTGTCTGAGCAGTTGGTAACTTTCAGATTCCATACCTCGTAGGACTGCCCAAGCGGTACATAGTATCTCACCTCTGAATGTATCTCGCTGTAATCTGCCATCATTTTAGTATAGGCTGTGCCATGATGACATTCACTTTTATACTCACTGAGATCTTTGCCAACCGGCTGCCAGGATGCTGACCAATAATCTTTTGTGTCATTATCCCTGAGATAAATATATCTTCCCGGCTGATCAAACTGATTAAAAATATATCTCAGGATTCTGCCGTTCGCCCCGGATTTTGCAAAGCTGTATCCCCCTGCATTATTGGAAACGATTGCTCCGTATTCCGGCGATCCCAAATAATTCACCCACGGAGCAGGTGTGTCCGGCCTGGTAATCACATATTCCTTTTTTTCTTCATCAAAATACCCATATCTCATGCCATACAATCTCCTGTTCTGTATATTTTCCGTAACATTGTCTGTTGTTACCTATTTTCTACACTATAACTGATATGCAGATAGCAATATACAAAATAAAAGATTAAAATATCAGATTCATGACATAAGATATGGATATAATTCTTTACAATTCTTCCTCTGTGATCACCAGCTTCATGGCCCAGGCCGGGATATCCACATCCTCAGGCTCCTGCTCCATAAATACAAATGCTGTCCGGTATGGCGGCATCTTTGCCGGAAAAAGCCCGTATCCGTCTGTAAAATACACCAGGCCCTTAAGATTTTCAAACTCACGTTTTTCCATCAGCTCTTCCACATAAGCAAAAGCCGGACGGAAATCTGTACCTCCATCACCGTAAAGTTCCAGGCTGTTCATATACTCCTGCAATTCCTCTGCACCGGTGATCTTTACATCCGAATGCACCTTCTCATCACACTGGATAATGTGTATATTTACCTTCTGGAAAAAATTCCCGCTGTCGCTTAAGATCCCATAAGTTTCCTCCAGAAATCTCTGTACCAGTTCTCCTGAACAGGACATGGAGGTATCGATCACAATTACAAAGTCCGAAACTTTTTTCACTTCTCTGGTTTCCAGGGGTTCGATCAGCGGCATATTCCCGTAAAGGGAAAGCCCGTAGGTATAAAAATTATAATCAAAGCTGTCCGGATCTACAGTCAGTTCTTCCCGAAATACTGCAAACTTCCGCAGAAATTCCCGATAATCATATCGTTCCCGGTTCTCTATTTTCAGCTGGTCCAGAAAATCTCCGTCCTGCTCTCCTGACTCTCTGGAAAAGGTCTCCAGATCTGTCTCGATCCCATCGCTGATATCTCCCCATTTTTTGCTCATCAGGGTATTGGGTTTCTGATTCGGCTGCTGGTTGACCCAGTATCTGTGGTCGTCCACGTAGAACTCTTTTTCCAGCCGCGCCAGTTCTTTTTCCTTCAGAAATTCTTCTTTCAGGAGCTTGTATATCCTCTCTGCATTCAGCGTCTTCTTTTCCTTTTCCAGAAGACGGTAGGTTTCCCTCCGGAGAAGACTTCTGGAATATCGGACTGAGCGGTGGTAGATCCCGTCGATCATATGCTCCACTGCAATATCGCAGCTTAAATTCCACAAACGCTTCTCTATTCCCGGCTTCCCAAAGTGCCGGAAAATGCAGTGAAATACCATATGGAGATATCCTCGATTCACAAGAATCCTGTTTTCTTTATAAAGCCCGCCAAGCTGTGCCGGATGGAAGTACATCACAGCCCCGTCTGTTCCAAACGGACTGACCGAACCATCCATCTGATAAATAAAGCTGCTCAGCGCCACATCCAGAAAACGCATGCCAAGATACAGCTCGTCTCTTGCCGCCCGGAGGATGCTGCTGCCGATGTCCTGGAGACGCTGGGCTGCCTCCTGGGAATTGGATCCCTGACCGGGCAGGAAGTTATTTTTATTGTTTTCAGTTGTTTCTATATCACTCATAACTGAAACTTCTTTCTCCTTTTAACAGGCCGCCCATCATTTTCTGTCTCCCCGGCAACCTTCTGCTCTTCCTTCTGCATCCGGCTGCGTTCATTCATCAGAAATGCGGAAATCTCCATATCCTTCTTCCCGGACGCCACATCAATACTATGTTCCAGGCCCTCTCTGTTCCAGAGTTTTTCCCGAGAAAGCAGCTCCAGACCATTTAAGCTTCCGCTTTCCACCAGAAATTCCCCGATATCCTTAAGATTTCCCCGGATATAATCCTCATACTGCTTCTTCGCCTTTTCACTGAGCTGCCACGGATAACGAAGCCGCCCAAAGCTCATATCAACCAGAACCTCCAGCTTATCCATTACCACTGCCATATCAAACAGGCTGTCATACTCTGCGAAATCCAGTTCTTTGCTGTAGAAGCATTGCCGGTAATTGGTCCCTGAGCCATGATACTCCGTAAACAAAATTCTCGCAGGCGTATTCTCCACCGCCTCATCATAATGCTCCGGAAAAACCATATGCGCACGTTTTCCACCTGCCTCACCATTTTCATACAGAAAATCCACATCAATCTTCTGCCACAGCTCACCGAGGATCTCCTTTGCACAGGACTTGAGCCCTTTTTTCTGATGGATCACAAGCTCCTTCAGCCCGCTACAGCCCGTAAACGCCCCGGTTCCCACCTGCATCAGCGTATCCGAAAATTCCAGCCGCTCCAGCTTTTTGCATCCATAAAAAATATATCTTCCGATTTCCTTCAGTGTATCGGGAAAAACGATCTCCTGCACTTCCTCTCCGGCAAGAAGTCTCTCTTCTCCGAACGAAATTACATCTTCGCTCTCCCAGGTTTCTGCATCTTCTTCTCCATCCTTATGTGCAGAAAACGCATACGGCGCCGCACTGACTACCGGAAGACCATTGATCTCTTCCGGCAGCACGATCCGGTCATCGGTACCATAACACCGAACGATCTCTATTGCATTATTTTTAATTCTGTAATGTATTTTCATCGTACACTTTCTTCCCTATGTCACAATAATAAAAATTTCTGTTTCCTATTGTAGACTTATTCCAAACAAAAAACAACCCATCGGACCACTGATGGCAAGTCAGTATCCTGCGGGTTGTTCGTTTCTTTTATCATAAGGTTGGAGGAATTGCTATATTTTTATCGGTCTATACTTTGAGTTTTTTCTCTTCAGGATTTAAAGTTTCCTGTAAACTTCCATACCATATCCGGCTGTTCCGGAAGATAGGTAACGTTAGGTCTCCAGGTCGCGATCACGGTATCTTTAGAATTGACCCAGAAGGAATACTCTTCCCTGTAGGAAGTGTTGAGCAGTCCCACAGACAGATATAACGTTTCCTGATCCATTCCATAAGCAATGCTGTGATATCTCTTTGTAAAATCATCCGGATAAAGATCGTTCTGTTTCCAGCTCTTAAATCCTGCATAAGCAATCTTTTTCTCACCCTGGACTATCATTTCCAGACGCAGTTTACATCCTTCCGGAATGATCTTTGCACTTTCAATGTTTCTCGGATTTTCTGTAAAAATAATCTCCCGGTTAAATAATCCACTGAGTTCTTTTTCCGCAGTTTTCAGTCTGCCTTCCGGCTGTGGCAGAGAAAGGCTTTTTATTTTTGCTTCCAGATATTTCTCTCCTTCTTCCCGTTTTTCTTCCGGGCAAGGTATGGAAACTGCTTCCTTCATATATTTAAGGCAGATATCTGCCGCAAGATATTCTCTCGCACCTGCGGTAATGCCAATGGCAACCGGAAGTTCCCGGAAGCACACCAAATACTGTCCAAATGCTCCTTCTGCCGCAAAGATCTCTTTTCCTGCTTTGATGTGATATGCATAATGAGTCAGTGCTTTTTTCTCATCTCCGGGAATTACGACTCTTGACTGTCCCATCTCTTCGATCCACCACTGTGGCACCAGCTGCTCACCCTTCCAGTTTCCTTTCTGGAGAAGGAGCTGTGCCAGTGTGGAAATCTGATCTGCGGTCAGATACATGCCCCAGCCGCCGGTATTATGTCCCTCAGGACTTGTAAGCCAGTTGATCTTTCCAAAACCAAGTTTGTCAAAAACACGTTTCTGCATAATGGACAGACAGTTTTCACCCATAACTTTGGTCACGATCCTGGAAAGTGTATAGCTGCATCCGGAATCATAATGAAAAACTTTTCCGATATCTTCTTTCAGCTTAGGCTGTCCAAGCCAGTTCTTCTCCCAGTCTTTTTCCAGTCTGGAAAACCATACATTATTACAGCATTCCGGGGAACCGGCCTGCATGGTAAGAAGATCATATACGGTAATATTTTCCAGGGCTTCATCATATTCATCCGGAAGATCTTCTCTCACATAATCCAGAAATTTATCCTCCAGATGAAGTTTTCCCTCATCCACCGCAAATCCAACACAGATACTTGTTCCGATCTTTGATAAAGAATGCAGCATCTGCGGCTCTTCCATTGAGAAAGGTGCCCAGGCTCCTTCAACAACCTTTTCTCCTTTATACCGTACAGAAATACTGTGTAATTCTACGGTGTTCTCAAGTTCCTCAAGCATTTTTGCCAGCTTGAACGGATTTAATTCATTCATTTTTTTCCTCCTCTGCAGGCTGCCATATGGATGTCTCGATACGGATTCCACCTTTTCTGGTGAGATATACACCAATCAAGATCAATGCAACCATAACTATAACAGCAGATACTGCATATACAAGTTTAATACTGAAAATTCCTTTTATAAAAATAATCGTGTAAATGATGATACTGATGGTACAGAATACGTAAAGTCCTGCACTGGAAAGGTGAAATTTGTTCTTCTTCCAGGTATCCGGATATTTCTTCGGAAGACGTGAAATTGCATACACAACTGTAACATTCATAAAAAATGTGATCACCTGGAAAATATTTGTGATCGTCACGATACTCATATCAAAAATGATCGGAAGCAACACTACGATCAGTGTGTAGGTATAGATCAGGTACGGTGCTCCGAAACGGTTTTCCTTCAGAATTCCTTTCGGCAGCCATCCATCCTTGGCAGCCTGAGCGATCGGATATCGTACATCATTAAATACACCATTCAAAGTAGTGATGATTGCCATGATCGGTCCGCCGATCATAAAAAGTTTATACACAATACCAGGAAGGATCTCCTGTGCTGCCGGAAGGATTGTTTCCACACCTGCAACCTCATCGTGAGGAAGCACCCCACCTGTAACCATCGCAAGGCCCACATAAATAAAAAGCAGACATGGCACGCAGGACATTGCCGCAAACGGAACATCTTTCGTTGCTCTTTTCGCGTCTTTACCATACCACAGAACATTGTAGTAACCATTTGCGGAATTGATAAGAAGAAGTGCCGCCAGCATAAAGCCTTTAAAGCCGCCGGTAAACATCTTATCTCCTGAAAAATTAAAGATCGGCTGTCTGATCTGTGTAAGTCCGAAAACAACATACAGAACCATTGTGATCAGAAGAACCGTTGATAATATCTTGCTTACCTTTGCAAAAATATCCATTCCCAGAAGATTCAGAACAAACAGGATAACAACACCTGCGATTGCCAGTGCTTTCACTGTAATTCCCGGGAGGAGATTATTCAAATACAATCCCAGTGCCAACGCAAAAGAACTGTTGAGGATCGGCGTTACCAGTTTCGTATAAGCTACCAGACCTCCGGTGCTGACTCCGGAAAGGTTCGTTACGATGGAATACGGGCCTCCTGCCACGCGCATGGTCCCACCAAGAATAATATACGGAAAAACCATAAAGAATCCCATGACAATCGCTGTCAGATAAGCAAGCCATACAGAATAACCGGTATAAGCCATTGCCGGTCCGATCAGAGTTACCATTCCGGAGCCGATTACCATTCCTACTGCGATCGCAAAAAGATCACTACGCTCAAGTATACCCGGTTTCGGTTCCGGCTTGTTCACAATTATGTTCTTGTCGTTCATTTCATTGCGCCTTTCTTTACTTTTTTACTTTTTATTTTTTATTTTTTATATTGTATACATTAAGAATAGTGAAAAACGCCGTAACTGTCAATAACAATTAACAATTTCGGCGTTTTGTAAAAATTATCTGTTCTGTTTTTGTATACTTTTTACAGAAAAATGGTGATTTCTACAGCCTAATTATACCGTTGCACAAAGTTCTCACAACTGCTTTTTATATGTTTCTGCATACGCAGATAACATTCCATAGCATCACCTTTTCGAATACTTTCTACAATTTCCTCATGCTCTTTCAGAGATTTTCTTACGTACTCTTCTTCATTTACCAGTACGCCTCTGGACAGTCCGTTCCACAGTTCTGACAGCATATTTTTAAGTTTATCATTTCCTGCTGCTGTCCATAATTCCATGTGCAAAGTCTGATTGAGACTTGAATAACTTTCAAAATCACCTTTTTCTATCTCTTCTCTGGAAACCTTGAGGATCTGATCAATCCTCTGAAGATCGATCTTATTTTCACAACACAAAACACAGGCTTCACTTTCCAGTGCCGCCCGCACCTGAAAATGTTCGCGGATCGTTTTTTCATTCACTCCAAGAACTACTGCACGTTTATTTCGCTCCAGTTCCAGAAGTCCATCTCTTGCCAGAATCTGAAAGGCTTCTCTTGTAGGTGTAATGGACACTCCAAGTTCCTGCGCAGTACTTTCCAGTGTCAGAATTTCCCCCGCCGGAATTTTTTTTGAAAGAATTGCCTCTCTGAGATTCGCCGCAATCTTTTCTCTTATGGGTAAAGTCTTTATTGGTTTAAGTCCCAGCATGTATATACTCCTGTTCTTATAGATCTTTTTTATTTAGATGAATATTAACAGTATTCTATTCTAGCGTATTTTTACTGTATTGTAAATTCCCATTAAGACAGGTACCCACATTCTTGCAGGAGACTTAACTGACTTACACATTTTATAAATACTGGCTGAACTCCACCTTCTCCTTATTCGGGCCTTCAATAGTAAAGAACTTCACACCATTCTCCCAGAACGGCAGGAAATGGACTTCATCATTGGTAGTATTCAGTCCGGCTGCTGTCACCAGCTCGTGGACTTTCTCCACATCCTTCACATCAATGGCAACATGGTCAATGGCGCCGGATTCCATTTTTGCTGCTTTGTTCTCGTAAGTCTCGATCACAAGATTTCCAAGCTTCAGGAAAGCAACCTTCTCATTGGCAGCCTCGTTCACCGTCTGGAAAGCGATCTTAAATCCCAGTGCCTCATAAAATTTAATGGTTGTCTCAATATCATTGGTTGGCACACCTACGTGCTGAACTCCGTTCATCTGATCTTTTAAATTCATTTCAAAACCCCATCCTTTCATAAATCTGACATACTCATAAACACAATCGCTTCGCAATTTAGATTCAACTCTGCTACAGTTTTATGAATACGATCACTTTGCAATTCTGCGTTCCACCTGTGCAAGCTCCGGCATTGCCGGGATCGCACCTTTTTTCTCCACGCAGAGACTGGCCACTGCATTGCCGAAACGGGCAAATTCCTTCAGATCCTCCTGGGTCAGCTCGTCCAGATGTTTCTCTGCTGTGCTGACTTTGTACAGGAAACCGCCCCAGAAAGAATCTCCGGCTCCGTTCGTGTCTGCGATCTGTTTCACTGCAAATCCCGGTACCATACAGCCGCCATCCTTGCCGTAAAGATATGCTCCTTCGCCGCCAAGTGTAACTGCCACAACTTTCACGCCCTGGCTGTACAGTGCTTCTGCTGCTTCCCGGACATCCTTATGATCTGTCAGAAGTTCTGTCTCTTCATCCGAAATCTTCATAAGATCCACATAGGGAACCAGGCTTCTCATATGCTTCTTCGCTGTCTTTTCATCCGGCCACAGAGATGCACGGTAATTGGGATCGTAAGAAATCACGCTGCCCTTGTTTTTTGCTCTTTTTACCGCATAAAACGTGGTATCTCTTGCAGGCTGATCCGTCAGGGACAGGGATCCAACATGAAAAATATGGGTATGATCCAGCACATCCACATCCACTTCTTCCTTCTGGATCTTCGTATCCGCTCCCGGTTTTCTTGCAAAAGAGAAAGTCCTCTCTCCAGTCTCGCTGACTTCCACAAAAGCCAGTGTAGTAAAATAATTTTCGTCCAGAAGCATACCCCTGGTATCCACGCTTTCTTTCTCAAGAACAGATTTCAGAAACTTTCCGTGCATGTCTTTTCCTGCTTTACCGATAAATGCAGTATGAGCTCCCAGTCTGCTGGCTGCAACTGCAACATTGGCAGGTGCCCCGCCCGGATTTCTGGCATAAAGCATCTGTCCGTCCTCGTTGATATCCTGAGATGTAAAATCGATCAGGATCTCACCAAAGGTTGTGATATCGTAGATAGATCTTTTCACAGCATCTCCTGTGTCCACAAGAAGGTTCTGATCAAGCAGCTGAAAAAGGATCTTCTCACATTCTTTCTCATTATCTGTATGTATATGAAGCTCTCCCCCGTCAAACTCAGGCATACTTAAGACCCCAAGCATAGACTTTGCATTTACAACATAACGACCGTAACATAATTCTACATCACATGGGATGGATTCTGCAATACTTACCAGCTTTCTTGCATTCTGCATTGTGCCTAAAATTACTTTTACTATCATTTTTGTCCACTCTCCTATGCAAACAGGCTGATCACAACAGCACAGACCAGGCCTGTTACTCCTACGATAGTTTCCATCATTGTCCAGGATTTCAGGGTTGTTTTTTCATCAATCTCCAGAAGAGAACCTACCAGCCAGAATCCGGAATCATTTACATGGCTGAATGCGGTTGCACCGCCGTTGATGGCACAGACCATTGCTGCCAGATAAACCGGTGACAAGTCTGCAACTCCGGGCATAGCAGCCATAATTCCTGCTGCCATTGTCATAGCCACAACTGCCGCACCAACCGATGCACGGATCAGAGCTGCAATAAGGAATGCAACCAGTACAAGCGGAAGTCCGCTTTTTTCCAGGGCTGGTCCTATAATATTTCCCATACCGCAGTCCTGCAGCACCCAGCGGATGATACCTCCACCAGTGATGACCAGAAGAATCTGTCCGGTAGGCTTCAGAGAACGATCCAGGATTTTCTTAAGCTGCTCTCCATTATAGCCCTGCTTCTTTCCAAGAAAATACATGGCAAGCAATACTGCTATGATCAGTGCCACAAATGGTGTTCCCAGAAATTCCAGAACAGGACGTGCCGCGCCGATTCCCGGAATGTATTCAGAAACTGTATTGCACAGGATCAGTACCAGCGGAACAAGAATGATACATAATACTGTAGAAAATTTCGGCAGATTGGCTTCTTCTTCCTCACGTACCTCCTGGATATTGGAGGGCAGCCCTGTATTGATCTTTTTGCCGATAAATTTGGACCATAAGATTCCTGCAAAGATCAATGATAAAATGCCCACAGGCACACCTACCGCGATCATCACTCCGAGATCCACATTCAGCATATTTGCCACCAGAACAGATCCTGCTGATGGCGGTATAAATGCAAATCCGGTGGCAAGTCCGGCGAGAAGAGGAATCACATAATATAAAGTAGATTTCTTTGTTTTCTTCGCAAGTCCGAATGCCAGAGGGATCAGGATCACAACGCCAGCCTCAAAGAATACCGTAGTTCCTACCACAAGTCCTGTGATCCCAAGAGCGATTCCCGCTTTTTTCTCACCGAATTTGTTTATCAGTGTCTGGGCAACGCACTGTGCGCCGCCGGACACTTCCAATATCCCACCGAATAGAGAGCCCAGTCCGATCAGGAGTATGATTCCCTGTAAGGTTTCTCCTGCGCCGTTTTCCACAGTGCTTACCAGCGTTGGAACCGGCATTCCGGCGCCAAGCCCGATAACCAGTGCAGCGATCAGCAGGGATAAAACCGGGTGGATCTTAAATTTTATGATAAGTAACAATAATAATAAAATTCCTGCTGCTGCCGCGATCAACAGTCTTAACGGATCTGCCGCAAATACCGGTTCTGTCATCTTTCCATTTACCTCATTTCTCTTTATTCACTGCTTACGGATTGCTGTCTGACTTTTGAACCCTGATGTTTCATTTTACATATTTATGAATAGTTGCCTTTACAGCTCCGGGGCCGACGATCATCTCACGGAACATGTCCTCGATCTTCTCTCCGACACCATCTTTATAAAGGTCTGTGAAGAACAGTCTCTCATTGGAAAGGATTGGCTTCAGCTGATTCTTAAAGGTCTCCGGTTTTCCGATCACGATATCTCCAAGCTGCTCCTGAAGTTCCTCATTCATCGGGTCCGGTGCAAGCTCAAATTTGTTTCCTTCATCATCTACAGCCAGCATGTATCTCAGCCATCCTGCGATTCCAAGCGGGATTGCTGTCAGCCTGGAAGCATCTCCAAATTTCTTCACATATGCTTTTACAGTCTCACCGAAACGGATACCTACCATCTGGGACACATCTACAGCCAGACGAAGGTTGGTATCTCCAAGATACTCATTCGGGAAACGGTCATTAAAAAGCTCATCCACAAATGCCTGTGGGGAAAGGATTCCAGGATCTGCAACTACCGGAAGTCCCTCGTCATAAGCAACCATACGGGCCATTTTCATCATATCTTCGTTGGTGTTCAGCATATGTGCAAAGAGATCATATCCAAGTACCACACCAAGAGGGCCGGTTGCGGAATGTACCGGATTCAGGCAGACGGTTACTTTCATTCTCTCGGAGAGATTGACGGTATCTCTGTCTGCCATGTATACGCCGAAGCCTTTTTCCAAAGCAGGGCGTCCGTTGGGGAAGCTGTCCTCGATAACAAGATACTGTGGCTTCTCAGCATTAACAAATGGTGCAATATATGTTTTCTTTCCTGTGATCACCGGCTGCATATCTTCAACGCCAAGGTTCTCAAGGTCTGCTGCGATCTGCTCGCTTGGACGAGGTGTGATCTTGTCGATCATGGTCCACGGGAATGCAACCACCTTCTCGTCCGTTACATAATCTACGAAGCCATCATCTACGAAGCCCGCTTTATGCCATTCCTCTGTCATAGTCAGCACGGACTCACGAAGCTTGGCGCCGTTCTGTGAGCAGTTGTCCATGGATACCAGGGCGATCGGATATTTCCCTGCTTTATATCTCTCATTCAGCATAGCCACAAGAACTGCCATTGCTCCCGTTGCCTTATCCGGTCCGTTCTTAATATCTGCTTCCACAAACGGGAACCATGTTCCGTCTGCTTTCTGAAGTGCATAGCCCTTCTCTGTGATCGTAAAGGAAACCAGCTGCAGAGATTTAGCTGTGAAGATCTCCTTCAGGCGATTCCACTGTACTGCATCAGAAGACTGTGCTTTCACTGCTTCTGCAAGTGCCCCAAGAACTTTGTACTCACGGGTTCCATCACCGTGAAGGATGACATTTAAGCCAAGGTTGTCATATGGCGCGTAAATCTTATCTACTACGTCATAATCAAAGATCTCTACACATGTGATACCTCTGTCAAGAACTCTCTCTTCCAGAAGTCCATCTGCGATGCCACCGATAAATACACGGAAGATATTTCCGATTCCGAAATGTACCCAACCTGGCTCCTTCTTCGCTTTCTCAGTCACAGCCTCTACATCGTATCCCGGAAGATCGATGCCTGCTTTCTTCCATGCTTCACGCTCTTTGATTCCTTCTCTTGTTAATTTCATGATAGAACCTCCTTTTTTTCGTTCATTTCGTTATTTATGTCTTTTACTTATGTTTATGTCTTAACTGTAAGTAGAGTATAAAACTTTCCTTTTTAAAAATCTATTGGCAAAGCGTCTAATTTTACTCTTATTTTTTTGTTTACTTTTACCCGTTCTCCCCTACATTGCATTTCCCGCAAATTTATACTAAAATACATTTAACAAATGTAGCAAGAATTCTCTCACCTCTTCAGGTGGTGAGATGAATTGCACATCGGAGCATGTCTGCTCAAAAAAATCTCTATAGTATAAAAGAAACACTTGTTCTCCCTTCCCTGATGTAGTATACTGAAAAGAACAATTAGTTCATAAATACATATCCGTTGATATAAGAAAAAGGATGATAAATATAATGGAGTTAGACCATGAAAGATGCATTCTGGGGTCAGATATTCTGTCTGCTCAGTGCAGGCGGAGCAACGATTGAAACGATACGGCAGTATATAGAAAGCCAGGGTGAGAAGAATGAACCGCGCCGTAAAAATAAGGATCTATCCAAATAAAGAGCAGAGAGTTCAGATAGAGCAAACAATCGGCTGCAGCCGCTTTATCTATAACCAGATGCTTGCAGATAAGATCAGCTATTACCAGAAAGAAAAAAAGATGCTCCGGAACACACCGGCCGGATATAAAAAGGAATATCCATGGCTGAAGGAGGTGGATTCCCTTGCCCTGGCGAATGCGCAGCTGCATCTGGAAAGTGCGTTCCGGAAGTTTTTTCGGGAACCAGCCTGCGGATTTCCACGTTATAAATCAAAGAAGCATGCAAGAAATTCATATACGACCAATGCACTAAACGGAAATATCCTTTTGCAGGATACCCATCTGAAACTTCCAAAGATGTCCGTCATAAGGATAAAACTTCACCGTCAGATTCCATCAGACTGGAAACTGAAGTCTGTAACTGTGAGCCGTGAGCCATCCGGGAAATATTTTGCCAGCCTTTTGTTCTGCTGTGAGAACCAAACAGTGGAAAAAAGACCGGCAGAGAGATTTCTTGGGATCGATTTTGCCATGCAGGGAATGTGTGTATTTTCTACAGGAGAAAGAGCCGGGTACCCTATGTTTTACAGAAAAGCAGAGAAAAAACTTGCAAGAGAACAGAGAAAGCTCTCCCACTGTGAAAAAGAAAGCCGGAACTATCAGAAACAGAAAAAAAGGGTAGCTTTATGTCATGAAAAGATAAAGAACCAGAGAAAAGATTTCCAGCATAAGCTCAGCAGGGAGCTTGCGGAAAGATATGATGCAGTATGTGTGGAAGATCTGAATCTGAAGGGAATGTCCGGAGGGCTGCACCTTGGGAAAGGTGTGCAGGATAACGGGTACGGGCAGTTTCTGTTCATGCTGGGATACAAGCTGGAAGAATGCGGAAAACATCTTATAAAAGTAGACCGTTATTTTGCATCCAGCAAGATCTGCAGTGTATGCGGACATAAGAAAAAGGAACTGGCATTGTCGGATAGAATGTATGTTTGTGAATGTGGAAACAGGATGGACCGGGATGTGAATGCAGCAGTCAACATCCGTGAAGAAGGAAAAAGAATCTATAAAGAATGTGCCTGACGGCACAAGAAAAAAATCCGTAACCGGATAAACATAAAAAACAAAACCGCGGGACACGCGGGGATAGCCTGTTTTAGCTTTGCCCTAAAGGGTAATCGAGCAGGAAGCCCCCACTTCAAAATCGTAAGATTTAAGTGGTGGGAGCATGTCACGACTTAAACATATCTATAATTACTTTTATCAGGAGAATCTCATGAGTGAAAAAGGATTAACCACCATCAATTTAAAGAAAATAAACCGCTCCAAGGTTTACCAATATATATACCAAACACACCAGACTTCCAAAATGCAGATCGTCCAGGACCTTCAGATGGGGCTTTCCACAGTAAGCCAGAACCTGAACCTGCTGGAAAAAGAAGGGCTTATTGACAGAAACGGATATTTTGATTCCACGGGCGGAAGGAAGGCCCAGGCTATCCAGATCACCTCGGATTTTCGGATTTCCATTGGTATCGGAATTCTGAAAAACATGTTCCATATCACAGCCATCGACTTATATGGAAATGCTTTTTATACAGAAACCATTGCTCTTCCCTATTCCAACACAGAAGAGTATTACAGACAGCTGACCGATAAAGTACGGGAATTCATCGCAGAGAATCACTATCCGGAAGAAAAGATCCTGGGTATTTCCATTGCCACACAGGGGATCACTTCTCCGGATAATTCCACTGTGATCTATGGAAACATCATGAACAATACCGGAATGAAGCTGGAGGATTTTTCCCGGCATCTTCCTTACCCCTGTCATCTGGAACACGATTCCAAATCCGCCGCTTTTCTGGAGCTGTGGAATCACCCGGAGCTCGACAGTGCTGTCGTGTTCCTTCTGAACCGGAATCTGGGCGGTGCCATTATCACCAATCATCAGATTCATCAGGGAAGCTCCATGCACAGCGGAACACTTGAGCATATGTGCGTGAACCCGGACGGTCCTTTATGTTACTGTGGAAACCGTGGCTGTCTGGAGACCTACTGCTCTGCCAATGCTCTGGAACAGTCTGCGAGGATGCCTGTGAAGGAATTTTTCCCGCTGCTCCGCGAAAAAAAATCCCCCCGGCTTGCTGAGCACTGGGAAGATTATCTGAACCATCTGGCCTTTGCCATGAAAAACCTGAACCTGATCATCGATGCACCGATTATCATCAGCGGATATCTGGCACCTTATTTTACGGAAGAAGATATTGATTATCTGTTGGAACATATCAACACAGATACACCATTTACCTTAAATAAAGATCAGATTCTGGTCGGCACCCATGGGCAGTATACTCCGGCTATTGGCGCGGCGTTGTATTATGTGGAGCAGTTTATAGAGAGTGTGTAACTACTCTTCTCATAAAAAATATGCGGTTATACCAGCAAAACTGGTACAACCGCATATTTTTATCTGTCTATTTTTCTTTCACAAGTTTCTCTCCGCAAACAGCATCAATAATCAGTGTGTTCACAAGACCACCTCTTAATGCTCCTGCAATCGCTTTTGATTTCGCCTCTCCATGAGCAATGCATACTACATTTTTGCAGTTCTTCAGATCTTCGTATTTAATACCGATCATCCTGTCTGACAGGGAAGTCTCAATCTCATTTCCATTGATATCATAAAAATGACCGCCAATATGCCCGATGGCACCCTTTTTACCCAGGACCTGAAATGTGTTTTCTCCGAGATAATTTTCCCACGTTTTATACTCAATAGAACCTACGCTTGTGAGGATCACATCCGCATTCCCTGCAAGCTGAATTGCAGTCTGGATCGTATCATCCTGGATCAGGCTGTCCTTCAGTTCTTTATTTTTCACAAAAAGTGGTGCATAGATATACTGATAACTTCCCCCATATGCAGAAGCCAGATCTTTGGCTAGATCCATGGCATCCCGCTCCGGCCGTTTTACATTGGAAGCACCCATGATCGGAACAACTGTGATAGGAATATTTTTCTTATTGTTTGCATCAATATATTTTACAACATGATACAACGTGTTGCCCCAGGAAATTCCCACTACCATGTTTTCTTTTACTACGGAATCCAGATAATATGCAGAAACCTCCGGCAGGCGGTCCGCCATCTGTTCGCTGTTATTTTCTCTTGAAGTCACTACCCGGACAGTTTCCACGCCATACATCTTTCGAATCTTATCCTCCAGCTCAAGATCTCTCTCCCATGGTTCTTTAATGGAAATTTCCACAATTCCAAGTTCTCTGGCTTCTTTCAGCATTCTCGATATCTTGGATCTGGAAGTATACATTCTGTCCGCAATCTCATTCTGTGTCATTTCGGAATTATAATACAGATTCGCTACTGTGGCCAGCACGCTCCATTTCTCCTGAACTGTCATATTTTCGTATTTCTTCATATCTTCCATTGTCTGTATCCCATATTCCTTTCCGGTCATATCACAAGTGGTTTTATAAAAATCCCTTTTATTATACGAGTAAAAAGGACAGCTTGTAAAGACTCTCCTGAAGTTTACACTCTGCCCTTTTTGCGGTTATGTTACGTTTGGCTTCCTGACCGGCAAACAGATTATTTCTGCTCTGTCACTTGTCCGTAATAAGCATTTGCACCATGTTTTCTGTAATAGTGCTTGTCCTGCAGCTCCTGCGGTGCAGGCTGTACTTTCGGATTTATCAACTCTGCACGCATTGCCATTTTGGCACATTCTTCAAGTACTACTGCATTATGAACTGCCTCCATTCCATCTTTTCCCCAGGTAAATGGGCCATGATTCTTACATAATACAGCCGGAACTGCCTGAATATCTTTCTGCATTTTTCTGAATTCATCCACAATCAGAAGACCTGTATTTTTTTCATAGGCTTCATTGATCTCTTCTTCTGTCAGACATCTTAAGCATGGTACTTCGCCGTAAATATAATCCGCATGTGTAGTTCCGTAACATGGGATACTGCGTCCTGCCTGTGCCCAACTTGTCGCATAAGAAGAATGCGTATGTACAATGCCGCCGATCTCAGAAAAAGCTTTATAGAGTTCTACATGGGTTGGAGTATCAGAAGAAGGATTATATTTTCCCTCTATTTTATTTCCATCAAGATCTACGATAACCATATCTTCCGGCTTTAGTTCTTCATATGGAACGCCGCTTGGTTTAATGGCAAAATATCCGGTTTCACGGTCGATTTCACTGACATTTCCCCAGGTAAAAGTTACCAGACCGTGTTTCGGAAGCTGCATATTTGCTTCATATACTCTCTGTTTCAGTTCTTCAAGCATTCTTTTTTCCTTTCCTTCTTAAAACTCGTACATAACGATCTCATTGATCTCTCTGTTGGTAGAAACCACGTAATCTTTTCCACCTTTATGGAAACCATACGCATTTGCAGGACCGCAGTCATGATCTACCAGCTCCGCATGATAAGCACCATCTTCCCAGAAGAATTTCAAAAGATCACGGTTTCCTTTTCTGTGTCCGATCATAACTGCCGGTTTTCCCTGGATTTCTCCGCTCCAGATTGCATGAAGAAATTCGATTTTTTCCGGATACTCATAAACCAGCTGATATCCGCCGTCATTTTCTTTATAGATGAGAACTGTATCACCATGAAATGGCGATAAAACAAGAAGCTCATCTTTTCCATCTCCATCAAGATCGATCAGAGTGGCATCACTTGCCGGAGTCTCAAGAAGTGTCTCGATCTTCCAGTCTACATCTTCTCCTGTCGGCGGATAAAAGCGGAATACTCCGCCATCACAACATACAAGTGAGGACATTTTTCCATCTTTCACAACTCTGTAATATCCGTGATTTTTCAGCATATCATCTTTGATCACTTCCAGTTTCAGCTGATGTTCATCATCAAAACCGCTGAGATCATCCGGAAGAAGGCCTGCATAAACTTTTCCCGGGCTGGACCAATCATCTTTGTATTCATGTCCGGACTTCAGACAACATGCAATGAGATAATGTTTTCCCTCGCTTTCCAGAATATCAAATCTGTGGACAAAAGGCAAATCTACAAGAGTACGGATCTCCCATTTTCCATCTACAGGTGTTGCGATAATGATCTTTGCCTCTTTGGAGTCATTTGGTGAATAAAATTTATGGGTAGCAAGGAACTGTCCGTCTGTTCCCGGTACCTGAACCATGGTCATAACCCCTCCCGGGCCTTCCCACACAGTTTCCTCTTCATTTCCATTGATATCAAACAGAATACATCTGTCTGTTTTTTCTGCTGCAACCAGGATATGATTCTCATTTTTATAATGTAATGGTGCAATAGAATAACATTTTTCCAGATTTGCCAGTACTTTTTTCTTCATTTTATTTCCTGCCTTTCAGACTGTCTTTCCTACATTAAAAGTAATTTTCTTTGTCAGATCTTGCATACTGGATCTGCGGAACCAGAAGCATCAGCACGATAGCAAGGATTGCTCCCGGAAGTCCCAGCCACTTCAAAAGTGCGGAAATTCCAAGCCACACCGTTGAAAAATCTGTAGTTCCATGCCATCCGCCATAAGGAACCAGCTCTACAACCCACACAGTAACTGCTCCAAGCAGCACCTGGATCAGACCACAAATAAACGGAATGAGCATAGCCGCTTTTACACCACCTCGCTTATTTGCAAAGATCGCAATGATCGCATTGTCAAAGAATACTGTTGTAAATCCCATGATAATGATAACCGGAGAATGGAATACGATCAGGCCCAGGATTGCAATCACCTGTCCGACCATTCCACATAAAAATCCAATTGTTACAGCATTTCCCGGTGCATAATTAAAGGCGACTGCACAATCTACTGCCGGAACTGCGCCAGGAAGAAGTTTGTCAGAAATTCCTTTAAAGGACTGTGTCAGCTCTCCTACAAAAAGCTTTACACCCATATTAAGGATCTGAAGATACACTGTAAAATATAAAGACTGGATCAGGATATAAACCGGAAAAGCCGTTGTTTTTGCAAAACTGCTGTCAATCTGGCGCATGAAATCCTCGCCAAGGAGTGCCATGATTGTACCAAAGAACACAAGCATAAGTGTAGAGGTTGCAGTGATATTATCCTCAAACATTTTGAGGAATCCCGGGAATTTAAGATTTTCAATGGAGTTTTCTTTTTTTCCGAATATGTGTGCAATTTTATCTGTGATCCAGACTGCAACCATCTGCTGATGACCAATTGCAAATCTGGCCTTTCCGTCTGTAAGATTCAGACAGGCATCTACTGTAAGATTGGAACTTACTGCCTGATAAGTTCCTACAAGCATTCCAACCAGGATAGCTCCTGTAATATTCCGCAGATGCGGGATAAATAAAAATACAATCCAGGTTACTGTTGTAGCCTGTTGTACCATAATATGCCCTGTCAAAAGAAGGGTTCTGAGTTTTGTCCATTTTTTGAAGATCAGCAAAATAATGTTCCAGATAAATGCAATGAGAAGTGATGTCATTGCCCAGGCTGCTGAAGAACCGATACTTTCAAGTGCTTCATTGGCAGCATTTAATCCAAAATACGGATCAATAACTACTGCATTCAGCTGAAAACGTTCATTTAAGCCAACAAGAATCGGACGAAAAGTAGTGATCAGTCCATTTGCACCAGCCATAAGGATCAGGTATCCGATCACGCCCTTAAAAAATCCACCTACACATTCATACCATTTCTTTTTCTGCAAAATGTATCCAAGCAAAATGATCAGTCCTACAAACAGTTCCGCCCTTGTCAGAATATTGCTGGTTAAAAAATTAAATATGGAATTCAAACTTGCCATCTTTCTGTTTCTCCCCCCAGATTCTCTTATAAATACGGTTCATCTGTGCCCTGCATCTTTCATATTCCAGAACTTTCTTTTCGTCTGGAAGATAAATTTTCACTTCATCCTGCCTGCTGACACATTCAAAAGCCTTCTCCACACTTTCAAAAAATCCCAACGCCGCAGCAGCTACCATCAGCGCACCTCTGGCTGTTGCATCGGCTTTTCCTCTGCGGATAATCTTCATACCATAAACATTAGTCTGGATATCATTAAACGGAACGCTGTTGGAAAGACCTCCATTAATGTAAATATCCGATACTTTTACATATTTATTCATGATATCGATTCCGTTGCGGATTTCGTAACAGATTCCTTCCAGAAGACTTCTTAACATATCCTGTTTTGTCGTTCCAAGTGTCACATTAGCAAATTCCGCTTTTGCCATATTATTCCAGTCTGGTGTGGATCTTCCCATGAAATACGGAATACACAGACATCCGTGGGAACCGATCGGTGTCTGTTCTACTTCTCGGTTGATCTCGTCAAAAGAACTATCCGGATAAAACTGTCTCCGGAACCAGTCAAAAGCAGAGCAACAGGTCAGAACACTGGATTCCAGAATATACTGTCCTTTTACAGAAGAAAAATTACAGATAGCATCCTGCTCAAGATTCTCCGGGACTTTATCTGTAGCTGTGATCAGATATCCTCCTGTACCGGTTGTCACAGACATGACTCCTTTTTTCACAACACCCTGACCAATAGCACCACACTGCTGGTCACCACCGGCTGTGATCACCGGGATTCCTTCCCGGCATCCTGTGATATCTGCAAATTCTTTTGTGATATGGCCACAGATGCTTCCCGGCTCTATAAGTTCGCACAATTTTTCTTTTTCTATGTGAAAGATTTCAAGAAGCTCATCATCCCATTGATGAGTGCGGATATTCATCAGCAAAGAACGGCTTCCATATGTATAATCTGTGCAGATCCGGCCTGTCATCAGATAGATCAGATAATCCGGAATCACCATGAATTTATATGTTTTCGTATATATTTCCGGTCTTTCCTCACGGATCCACATCATTTTTGAGCCCGAAAATACCGGATTGATCCTGGAGCCGCACAGTGAAAATACTTTATCATTCAGATGTTCCATTGTTTCGCAGAGATGATTGGTTCTCTTATCCTGCCACATGATCGCGTTACCCAGCGGACGGAGATTGCGATCCATAGGAATTACAGAAGATCTCTGTGAAGTGATGGAAACGGCATCGATCTTTTCCCCTATGTTTTCCGCTTCTGCTGCCGACTGCTTAAAAATACTGTACAGTGCATTCTCCCAGTCAGCCGGATTCTGTTCCACCCAGCTGTTATCCATATAAGTGGCCTGATAAAATTCCTGTTTTTCTGCCAAACATTTTCCCTGATGGTTAAAGAGTATTCCTCTCATACTTGATGTCCCCACATCAATTACCAATACATTCATCCCAAATTCTCCTCATATACTCTGTTATTCCGGCCAGGCTGGCATCCATTATCTGCTGCCAGCCCGTAACCGGAGCCGTTTTTGCTAATTTTCTTCTGTTCTGCCTGTTTTATAAGCAGGAACGGAACGGAATATTCTGCGGTGCCTCAAAACAATCTTCAAATCCTCTTCTGTGATGATAGTAAATCTTATCTTTATCTGCAGGATATGTATACTTGCCACCTACCTGCCAGAAGAATGGATGGAATTTATATTCATTTCTGTCCTTTTTGAAATCATACAGAACTTTGATCTCATCACAATCTGCCTGGAAATTTGTCCATACATCCCAATGGATTGGAACTACAACTTTACATCTGAGATTCTCTGCCATACGAAGGATATCAATGGATGTCATCTTATCCTGCATACCGATCGGGTTTTCTCCAAAGGAACCAAATGCAACATCAATGTCGTAATCTTTTCCGTGTTTTGCGAAGTAAATAGAGAAGTGTGAATCTCCTGAATGATAAATGTTCCCGCCTGGTGTTTTTACCAGATAGTTGACTGCTTTATCATCCATATCTGTAGGGCATACACCTGTGAGCTCTTCTCTGTCCGGGCCTGTGGAATCCGTTGTCACGATACAGGTTCTGTCAAAAGAATCCAGGGCAACGATCTCAATATCTTTGATCTTAACGGTGTCTCCTGGTTTTACGGTAATGCAGCGATCTGCCGGAACTCCCCATTTCTGCCACAGCTCTACAGATTTTTTCGGTCCGATAAATGGTACCGGAATCTCTTTTCCATTCTCATCTGTAGTAGTCATTCCGCTGTTGATCACATGTGCAGCCCACTCAGCAGACATATGATCCTGATGATAATGTGTTGCAAGTACTGCATCAACTTTTTTGAATGCGAATGGGTCAATTACAAACGGAACATTTCGAAGATTTGGCTGCATGGCTCTTCCGCCGCACATATTTGCCATCTGATGTCCTACTTTCATTTTTCCGTCGCCATGAGTACGTTTTCCATTTCCGCACCACAGATCAATAGTAATGTTTGTATCAGCTGGAGTTTTGAACCATACACCTGTACAGCCCAACCACCACATTGCTACGTTTCCTGGTGCAACTACTTCATTTTCAATATCTTCTACCAGCCATGTACCCCATTCCGGAAAAGTACTTTCGATCCAGCTCTGTCTTGTCATTTCACTAATTTTACTCATAATCTTTCTCCTTTGATTATAGCGTTTTTCTCTTGTTGAGTGTATATTATCACTAACGTTCTCACGTTTCAACATTTTTTCATTTTCTACACATTTGTGCAATCTGTGTTTTTTCAGCATGTGCACATTTGAAATTTGCAGATCAAGCGGATATTCGCAATCTAAATTTGCCCACAAAAAAGAGATGAGTTTTTGTCCTCATCTCTTCTTTATATGCTTATAATTTCTGTATTTTATATCTCCTGATCAAGAAGCCTACGCATGCTTTTGTTTGCAAAACAGATGTCTTCTTTCCAGGTTTCTTTTCCTACATCCCACAGTTCTGTTACATACCGGCGAACACCAAGTTCCCATGCAGTACGGATGATCTTTTCAAACTGTACATGACCTGTAAGAAACGGAACTTCCCGGAAGATTCCCGGTTTTGTTTCTTTCAGATGTAATGCAATCAGTTTGCCTTTCCCAAGCGAAAGATCCTCACATACATCATGTCTGTTTTCCACTGCTGCATTTGTAATATTTCCTGCATCCGGATAGATCTTCAAATATGCAGAATCTACCATATTTACATACTGTACTGCTTTTCCTGTGGTATTCATGAAATTATTTTCCATAGTTTCGAACCCAACAAGAATTCCTTCCCGTTCTGCAATCTCTGCGATTTTTTTTACATTATCAAGAAAATATTTCTTGGTTTTTACTGTGGATTCTCCAAAATAGATATCGTATCCGGGGATCATTACTGTCCGCACACCAAGATCAACTGCAAGCTCTATGGATTTCTCTGCAATCTCCATTGCCTTTCTGCGAATATTTTCATTCGGATCTCCCAGTGCATATTTGGTCAGTGCGCTCACGCTCATGGAACCAATGGGCAGTCCCACATTGAATACTGCTTCCATGATCTTTCTCTTTTCATCTGCGTCCATAAAAATACGGTTGATTTTTTCATCTGTGGCATCAATGCATATTTCAAGATAATCATATCCACATTCTTTTGCACATCTCAGTTTTTCATCCCATGACAATGTATTTCTCATTGCCTTTTCATACAATCCGATCTCATATTTTTTCATCATACAATCTTCCTTTTCAATCTCAACTTTTGTTAACATTGATTTCGATTGCATGATAGCATTTCAGATTTTGGTTTTCAACATTTTTTCATTTTCTGCACATTTGTGCAATTTTATTCAGATCAAGAAAGTCATTGGCAAAGTTGTCAATATCCTCCTGACTTCTGTCAGCACCTGCCGCAGTTACTGCTGGGAAAACATCCGCCTTTTTTCAGGCGGGGATACCAGTTGTGGATCTGAAGTTCTTTTTCAGCTTCTGTCCATTCTCCCTTATGATAATGATCCCGGAAAACCACCTTTTTTCCCATGCATTCTATTTCCAGGGGATAAACAGTAATATTGTCAGGATCCATGCAACTCTGATATACAACCGGCGAAAACTTCTGCTCTTTCCATTCCACTTCCTGGTCCATAGTAATAATCCTGATATGTTCAGCACTGATCTACTCAATTTCTGCTTTTTTGAAAGATGTATATCCTTCCGGCATTTCATATCTGTTAATAGTAAAAATTCCCGCCGGTATTTTTATTTCTGTCATTCTTTTCAGTCCTGTTCTTTCAGTTCTTTCAGCAGCTGCCCGATCTTTGACACAAACAGATCAAAGGCCACATTATTCTTACCGCTGTTGATCACAATATCTGCTTTCGCCCGTGTAGGCTCCACATACAGATAATGCATCGGTTTTACTGTGGTAAGATACTGATCGATGATTCCGTTTAAATCCCGTCCACGTTCCTCCACATCTCTGGAGATCCGTCTTAAGATCCTCTCATCTGCATCTGCTTCCACATAAACCTTGATATCCAGAAGATCTCGGATACGGGGATCTGCAAGAAGCAGGATTCCTTCTACCAGAATGACCGGTCTTGGTTCGATCTTCAGCACTTTGTCGGAGCGATTATGCTGACTGTAATCGTATACCGGACATTGGATGGTTTTGCCCTCCTTGAGTTCTTTGAGATGCTCGACCAGAAGATCGGTTTCCAGTGAATCCGGGTGATCGTAATTCACCTTCACACGTTCTTCAAAAGGAATTCCGTCCTGTCTGCGGTAGTAATTATCATGATAGATCACCACCACATCGTCTCCGAAATGCTTCTTCAGTCTGTTTGTAAATGTAGATTTGCCGGAGCCTGACCCTCCGGCGATCCCGATAATAATACTTTCCATCGTCTCTTTACCTCTTAAGCTAGAATTCTTCCGCTGTGGATCCCGCAGGCTTCCCGAAGAGTTTTTCCGTATAGAGAAGCTTTTTCTTACACAAAAGCTGCCCGGTCGGTGTGCATCTCCTGCATCCGGTTCCGGACAGCTTTTCTGGTTATTTTTTATAAAGCAATCGTTCTGATCAGATCTCAGCCTGCTCCAGAAGTGCCGGGATCTTGGACTCCCATCCAAGTGCCATGATATGTACACCCTGGCAGTATGGCTTGCACTCTTTGATGATACGTGCAGCGATCTCAACACCAGTGATACCGGCTTTTGTTTTCTCTTTGTCTGCTTTCAGCTCCTCGATCATCTCATCCGGAACATGGATGCCGGCTACGTTGTTGTTCATGAACTTAGCCATTCCAGCAGATTTCGGAATGATGATACCAACCTGTACAGGTTTTCCGAACTGTTTTGCTTTTTCCATAAATTTGATGAATTTCTCCGGCTCAAATACAGCCTGTGTCTGGAAGTAGTCTGCACCTGCAGCAACCTTTCTTTCCATCTTTGCAAGCTGAGCGTCAACGGAATCGCTGCATGGAGATACAACGGCACCCTTGGAGAATTTCGGTGGCTCACCAACCAGCTGGTTTCCTCCAAGATCTACACCGGACTCGAGAAGCTGTACTGTATGAAGAAGAGATACAGAATCAAGATCGAATACCGGTTTTGCCTGCGGATGATCGCCCATCTTCGTATGGTCACCTGTCAGACAGAGGATGTTCTCAATACCAAGCATCGCAGCACTTAAAAGATCAGACTCCAGTGCGATACGGTTTCTGTCACGTCAGCACTTTCATAAACAGCAGATCCAGGCTTAAATTTGTGACAATAACCCCAGCTGAAGAAATGGCAGCCAGCTTTGGCGCGCCGTCTGTCCGCACTGCAATAGAGAGAATATTATATAACACATAGATCGGGGCAAAGGCAAACACCACGTTCAGATACTGCAGTGCCTGTGGCAAAAGCTCCGGTGTGGCACCAAGCAGACTGCATAATGCGCTGCGAAATACGAGAGATACAGCTGCGAAAAGCACACCTGTTATCAGTCCTACACTTAATACGGAGCCGAAAACCCGATTTACACCTTTCAGATCTGCTTCGCCGAGTTTTTTCCCAATTAAGACGCCTGCACCGCCGCCTAAGGTGATTCCCATAAGTAAATAAAGCAGAAATACCGGTGTTGCAATGTTCGCCACAGCCAGGCCGGTACTGCCTATAAAATTTCCTACCAGAGTAGCATCCACAAGGGTGGATATGGTAACCCCAAGAGAAGAACATACTCCCCAGAATAAAAAGGTTCTGTATGCACTTTTTGCATAGTTTGTTTCCATATGATTTTCCTCCTGCCTTCAGCTGACTTTTTCATCAAAGCCAGGGGCTTTTGACCCCGACATCATTATATCAAAAAGGAGCAACTCCCGGTACTGCAGAGTTGCTCCTTCTTGCTGTCAATCGATCGGATTATGTTAGCTATTGATCCTCTTAATCACTTCTTCCATTACAGGCATCGCAGGTATTGCTCCTTCTCTCTCAACACATAGGGAAGCCATCGCATTTCCAAAGCGGACACATTCTATCATTTCCTGTAAAGAATATTCTTCTATACGCTTACCGGATTCACAAATCTTATATAAAAAGCCTCCCATAAAAGAATCTCCGGCACCGGTGGTATCCACAACTTTGCTGGAATAACCTGAAACATATGCTTCCTGCTGATCCTGCAGATATACAAACGATCCTTTTTCGCCTAAAGTAATGAGTACTATTTTTGCACCATACTCTGTTATGCTCTCTGCTGCTTTCCGAACATCCGTATAACCTGTTAAGAGCTCAATCTCTTCTTCTGATACTTTAACGATATCTGCATATTCTAAAATACTTCTCATCCATTTACAGGCTTCTTCCTGTGAATCCCACAAACTGGCTCTGTAATTCGGATCATAAGAAATAATTATTCCATTATTTTTCGCAGCTTTTAATGCAATAAACTCTGCATTTCTGGATAGTTCATCTGTTAACGACAAAGATCCTACATGAAAAATACGGCTTTGGCAGATTATATCTTTCCGTACTTCCTCAGCCTTCAGTCTGATATCTGCTCCGGGTTTTCTGGCAAACGCAAAATTTCGTTCTCCGTTATCTGCCAGTTTAACAAAAGCAAGTGTTGTAAAATAGTCAGCATCACTTATTAATCCTTCGGTTGATACACCGCATTTATCCAGTGTTTCCTTTAAGAAATCACCCAGGAAATCTTCTCCTACTTTTCCGATAAATGCTGTTTGGGCACCCAGCCGTTGTGCCGCGACCACAACATTAGCAGGTGCACCTCCCGGATTTTGTGTATAAGACAATGTTTGTCTTTCACTCTCTTTTTTCCCGGTAAAATCAATCAATATCTCTCCCAGAGAGGTAATATCATAATGCCGTTTTGCCCTATATTTTATATCTACGCCTATATTTCCTTGTGGGTATAATTTTCCTGTATAACGATACAGACCATGCTCCCACAATAATGTAAATGTATTTCCGTCTATGAGGATATCAATATCTGTTTCTTTTTCCATCATTTCACAGGAAACAGTTCGTATACCATATCTGGAAGCTGTGTCTGCCCGGTTATAATTCACGGTCATTTCTTTCTTTGAATAATCAAAGCATATTGTCACGGTATGTCTATCTGTATCATATAGATCAATGCACAATAACTCTCCATCTCCCGGCAGCTTTCCCTTCAATTCCACCATTACTGGCTGACTTTGCGGTGGTATGTTTTCACCGGTCCAATGTTTTTCCAATGTTCTGCGGAAGAGCTTCATCTCATCTTTCACTTTATCAGCCACTTTTGCACACAAACGCCTGTTATCATCTAAATACCATACTCGTGATACATCCAGTATTCCACGATACCCTTCCTTGGGACCGAAATCCCGGATCCAGGGCATCCACAACCAGCCTCCCAGCCAGGCAACAGACCGAATTTCCCCATTCAATACCGGATATGTCTGTGCTGCATAATAATGAGTTCCAAGATCCAAGGTTCCGCTTATCTTTTTATGGAATTCACATTTGTCAAAATCCACCTGTCCGGACAGATATAGCGTCGTTGCACTGTCTTTTTCATACATCGGCGAAGCTGTCAAAAACCAGACATCGTCAAGGCAGAAGGCATCCGGACATTCAAACATTCTGCCCTCACCAGGCTCTGCTTCGTACAAAATTCCGCTATACGTCCAATGATACAGATCGGTAGAAGAGAAAAGATAAATTCTTCCGCGGCTCTCTGGATGTTCAATTCTTCCGGTGGATCCTCCGCAGATCATTCTCCATTTTCCTTGCGCGAAAAACACCTTGGGATCTCGAAAATCTCTTCCTCCCTTTTCCGGGACTTCATTTATCAACGGGTTTTCTTCTATCTTTACGAAATGTCTCCCATCCTTTGACACCGCAAGATTTTGCGTCTCAAAAATACCGGTTTCATCTTCCGTTCTTCCTGTATAGAATAAAAATAGCTGATTATCCTGTACAACAACCGATCCGGAAAAGCATCCACCGTTTTTATCGTTATCATAGGGCATATCGGGGACCAGTGCCGGTTCCAATTCGTCCCAGTGTATCAGGTCCCGGCTTACCGCATGCCCCCAGTGCATACTGTCCCAGCTATCATGGTACGGATTATACTGATAAAATATATGATATTGTCCTTTAAAAAACACTAATCCATTAGGGTCATTGATCCAGCCTTTCTGTGGTGTAAAATGTAGGGATGGTCTTACGATTTCTCTCATTTTCTTATCCTTTCACTGCTCCTGCAGTCATACCACTTATAATATACTTCTGCAAAATGACATAAAATACTAATTCAGGAAGTATGATCATCAGACTCGCTGCAATGATCCCACTGTAATCCATGGAATATTGTCCTTTAAACATAGATGTCATTAACGACACGGTGTTTAAGACATTATTCTGAATAAAGGTTGATGCAAACGGGAACTCATTGTAAATATAAACTGCATTAAAAATAATGATCGTCACGAACGTGGGTTTCATAACCGGAATCACCACTTTGGTACATAGGTTAAATAGATTGCAGCCGTCGATAATTGCTGCTTCTTCCAATTCTCCGGGGATATCTCTCAAAAACCCGGTAAACAGTAAGGTATTGAACGAGATATTCACTGCAACATACGGTAAGATCAGTCCCAACCGTGTTCCAAGGATTCCCATCAGTGAATCAATCCGATATACCGGAAACAGCAGTACATAAATAGGGATGCCAATCCCGATCAGCAGGAAAAGATACAATGTTTCTGATGTCTTGTGGTTTCGAAAAACCATTCTGGAAATTGCGAACGAACTCATAAAAGTAAATAAAATACTGAAAAAAGTAGATACTACTACCAGTAAAATCGTGTTAAAATACATTCTGGAAAAATCAATAGTATCAATCGCACGCTGATAATTCTCAAATCTTATTGTCTGCGGCAAAGAAAGTGGGCTGTTGACAATCTCATTATTTGTCTTTAATGAAAGCAACATAGCCCACAGTATGGGCATGACCAAAAGAATAATCAATCCCAGCAGACATATGTAAAAAATGACTTTTTTTATCGATATTCTCTTGTTTCTCATATTTAACTCCTTTGCTTCCTCGTTGTGATCTTAATATAGGAAAACGAGCCCAGAATTGAAAGCAACAGAATTGCAACCGCAATTGCCATTCCATATCCATACCTTCTGGATGTAAATACTGTAAAATACATATATGAGGTAAGCAGCTCCGACTCATGAGCAGGTCCTCCGCCTGTCATCTGATATACCAGTTCATATATTTTAAATACGCCTGTTACCGCCAGAACAATATTAATAATAAAAGTCTCTTTCAGCATAGGAATTGTCACATAAAACAAGCGTTGTAACAAATTGGCTCCATCCATATCACAAGCTTCGTAAATATCTCCCGGTATTGCTTTGATTCCGGATAAAAAAATAGTTCCATGGAAACCCAGTACCTGCCATGTGAATACCATTGCCAACGACAATGGAGACCATTTAGTTCCACCGATCCATTCAATCGCAAGCATATCCAGTCCTATTTTACGCAATACACTATTTACCAGCCCATAATTAGGATTCAGGATATATCCCCAGATAATTCCTATGATAATAGGTGCTATGACGTAGGGAGCAAAAATCACCATTTTAAAAAATGCGTTTCCATGAAAATTCTTGTTCATCAATAATGCTGCCATAAAAGATCCAATGATCAGGAATATCACACTGAACAACAATACCAAAAATGTATTTTTCAATGCGATCAGAAATAGCTTATCATGGAACATAGCAATATAGTTTTTTATTCCCACAAAGGATGCTTTTCCAAGACCACTGTAGTCCGTAAAGCTATAATAAATTGCGATAAACACAGGAATAATAATAAATACTGCATAAATCATAAGAGTCGGAAGCAGCATAATGATTTTTGCTTTCTTTGTACTCAACCAATACATAGCTTTCTCCCTTTCCATTTTATAGAGAAGAACGGTATTACTTAATTTCATACCGTTCCTTTGATTTTATCTTTCAGCACTTTGTAAATTTTCTACATAATCAGCTGCTTCTTCCGGTGTGTAAACGCCGGTCATAACACCGAAGGTAGCATCAAAATATCCATATGCCACATTGGATGAAAGTGAATTGAACGGCTCCGTTACTGCTTTCCAATCATCATTTAATGCCGTGATCATCGTGGAAAGTACAGGATGCTGGCTCTCATCAATCTGTCCATTATATGTAGAGCACGGTAATGTCGCAGTATCCTCAGCAATGATCCTGGTTCCCTCTTCGCCGTAATAGAACTGCCAGAACTGCATAATTGCATCTAACAACGCAGGATCTTCTGCTGCCTTTGAAGATACTACATAAACACCGCCGGATGCCTTGATTCCGATCTGCTGCTCATACTGGCTGTCGGAAAAGGTAGGTCCCCAGAAGAATCCGATTTTAGAAGCCATATCACTTTTCTCAAATTCACCGATATCCCATGCTCCGGAATTGAACATTGCTGCATTTCCACCCAGGAACTGCTCTTTTGCTTCAAAATATCCCATATTGGAAATGTCCTTTGTGAAAGTTCCCTTTTCACGCATTTCTTCTACTTTTTCAAAATAGTGAATAAAATCTTCGTTATTCCAGGAAATGCTTCCGTCCCTCAGGCCGTCAAGCTTTTCAAAGAATCCATATCTTGCCAGCATTGTCTCAAATGCCCAGATACTGTAATTATCCTGCGCCCCCACGGTCAGCGGTGTGATTCCGGCTGCATTGAGCTTATCTACCACATCCAGGAACTCTTCATAGGTAACAGGCGCTTTTTCGATTCCTGCCTGCTGGAAGAGATCTTTGTTATAATAAAATCCTACCATCATAACTTCACTGGGCATTCCCATATCTTTGCCATCAACGGTACATGCATGCACCAGTCCGGGAAGAAGGCTGTCATTGATACCATACTGATCCAATGCATCCGTCAGATCATATAAATACCCATTCTGTGCAAACTCCTTTGCGGTTGCCTGCTCCAGCCAAAATACATCCGGAAGCTTATTTTCTCCTGCCAGTAAAGTCATCTGTGTCTTATGCTCGGACACTTCTTTGCCCGTAATATCAATTTTAATCCCCGGATGGCTTTCTTCAAAGGCGGTGATAATCTTCTGCAGATGCGGCTCCTGTGCCTGAATATCAGCAACATGCTCTGCAAACTCGATCGTAATCTGTCCGGACTCATCTGCGGTCGTAGAGCTTTCCATCGTCTCTGCACCGCCTTCAGTCCCTTCTGCATTTCCGCATCCTGCCATTGTAAACAGCGTAGCGGCCGCACAAGTCAGTGCCATCATTTTCCTCCAAATACTTTTCATCATAATTGTACCCCCCTTATTCTTGTAGATGAATATCATCTAACGTCCCATATAGGATGTCAATATGTTTGCACATTTTCCCATTCTCTTCCTTCTGACTGTAGATACCCCATGCTTTTCCACAAATGAAGAAGCTGGACATTTCACCTTCTATTGCAGGATGGAATGACAAGGTTCCGCGATACATATCACTTTGCAGTCCCAATAATGCATTCAGCACTCCCCAGCTTGCCATTGCCCTGCAATAATGATGACCGGACTCGATCTCGCTGAACGGATTCCTCTTGTATCCGTCATAACGATCCCGAATTGACTTTACCACCGTCAGACCCTCTTCTACACAACCTGAATAAATCAGATTAACGGCTACTTCATACTCTACTCCTGTCCACACCTCTCCGGCATAGGATAACGGGAATTTAGGCCTGCCGCCTTTCGGCCAGGTAGCTACTACCATTCCATGCTCTTCATTGATTGCATATGCTCTGTGCACACTGTCCGTATGATAAAAATCCGTTTTGTAATTATACTTGAATACGGATTCCATCGCAGATTTTACATGCTCTTTCGGTAAAATTTCCCCGATTCCGGCCATATATGCCAGAAACTGTCCGAGAAGCTGATCTGACAGGCAGCCTTTTCCGAATTGATATTTATATTTATCAATCTCCTTCTGTACCTGAATATAATATTCCCCGTCAAACATCAGTTCATCGGCTCTTGCAGCTCCTTTTGCGTAAGCATCTGCGTATAACTGATGATGTTCTTCATCCCCTACGATCTCAGCCATTTCTTCACAGCATTTCAGTGCTGCCAGGAAGATACTGTCCGTCATAGGATTCGGCCCGTAGAATTCAATATCATAGGTTGTATTCTGCTGACCATCCAGTACATCGTCTCCATCCAGATCCCATTGTTTCAGGGCATATTCCATTGCCAACACTACTTTGGGCCAAATGGTCTTTAAAAATTCCACATCCCCGAGATTCTTGAAATCCCGGTAGACACGAACAACACTTCCAAGTTCTCCATCACAGGCCGGAACCATTGCATACCGTTCCTGATCAAATACGGAAAACATTCGTGTAGACATACATCCTGTCTCATCTGTTTCTCTCAAAAATTCTACATTACGCATTGTTTTTTCAAGATCCGGGAACAGAAATGCAACCGTCTGTGCATAATTCCATACATGAGGCACACTACCGTAACCGCAGCCTATATAGTCTCGTATCCCTTCAAATCCGGCAAAGGTTCCATCTTCCAGCCGGAAACATAAATTACTTCGAAGATTCGTAATGTTTGCAGTCAGAGCATCCACCACATAATAAGGTAATGTAGTCTTATGGAACATAGCATCGGCAAATTTTCTGCTGTCGGATTCCAGTCGTTCCTTATTATGGTATACATATTTTGCTACATCCCATGCATCTGTAAATTTTGTTGCATAGTAATTTCTCACTGTTCCGTATTCACCGCGCTGGAATTTCTCGTAGTCCTCATCAAATTCAATCCATGCCTTTACTCTGTTAGGAAAATACCATGTAATGACAAATTCAAAAGTTCTTTCTTCTCCTGGCTGAAGTTCTTCCCAGGCTCCGATGGATCCGATCTTTTCTCTTCTTTTCAGGAAACTGAAATTATGAAATTGTGCAAATTCACACCCCACACTGTCAGATACGGTCTCTTTTTCCAATCGTCCATCACTGGTAAAGTCATCCCAGAAATCCTGTATTCCATCCACCCATTCGCCGTCAAACCATTGTGTTTTATAGGTTACTTTGGATCCACTGGTCAGAATCGCCATGTTTCCATACCGTAGATGATCCTCTTTCAAATGTTCGGGTGAATAATACAATCCCTTCACATCATCAAATTCCCGATATTCATTTTTTACGCTGTCGGCCAGCTTCAGGTTCTCAATAACATCATATCCTTCAAAACCAGATGCATTGGGAAGTGTGCCTACCAGGCTTACTTTGGTCGGACAGTCTGCAATATTTTTCACCGTGTATCGGATAATTGCACAGGGAATACTGGAATCATCTGTATTTAAAGGAATAAACGGTGTATATGCTTCCATTGACACTTTTACGGGCAATTCGGAATCTTTGAAATTCACTCTTGCAAAAGGATATTCACAAATCAGTTCCGAATCTTCCATTCTTGGCAGATTTACTAATTCAGCCTGAAGGTATCCGTGCGAGCTGGTATATGGCGGAACCATTCTCGATTCCAGAATTTTCGATATAGGTCTTTCCAGTTCTTTGTTTTCCGTACGGATTGCAAAAAAGGAAAGGGGAAATTTCGTATTTTTTGAAGGCCAGTTAAAGATTTCCCAGTCAAGGAACTTTCCTCTTGAATTTACAGAGAAATTACCTGTTCCGATTCCGCCCAGCAAAAAACGGACTTCCGTTGCATCCCGCTTAAAGACCCGCGGTGTTCTGTCAAACAATATCTCTTTTGAAAATGTTTTTTTCATCTTCTCCTCCTTTTGGTTGTTCGGTTGTTCGACTAACCAGTTTTATTTTTTAACTCTCCGCTTTTGCAGAGAGTTTTTTTATTTGTTCTTGTTTATTCGAATAACTTATGCTATGATATTAGCATAGCAAAAATATATTGTCAATCACTTTTTCAAAATGCGAGGGATTTTATGAACACCAGAACACCAAAATACATGCTTATAAAAAATGAATTTGTCCAGAAAATCGAAAGCGGATATTATCGTCCCGGCGATCTCATCCCTTCCGACAATGAATTAATGCGTACTTTAAATGTAAGTAAAAGCACTGTTACACAAGCCCTGAAATGTCTGGAATCTGAAGGATATATTATACGTCAGCAAGGAAAAGGCACTTTTGTAACAGACCGCTCCAAAGATAAAATAAACCTATCAATTTATTTATGTCCTATGGAAGATAATGAGAAACATTTTTGGGTCTCTCTGATCGAACAATTTAATCTGACCTCTTCCGAATTTTCCGTAACACCGACTTTTCTCACCAACGATAAGGTTCCTCTGCGTGACTCGCTATTGCAGAGCTTTACTAGTGGAAATGCCCCGGATATTCTGTCTCTGGACGGTCCTGATGTCCCCTATTGGGCATATATGAATTCTCTGCTGCCGTTTGATGGATATATGGATTCGTCTTTCCTATCCTCTTTTCTGTCTCCCATTGTGACACAGGGAACCTATCAGGGAAAGCTATATCATCTGGGTTATACGGAATCCACTTTATGTATTCTGTATAACAAGGAGTTGTTCCATTCCCTTGGTATCCGCATTCCGACTTCTGCGGAAGATGCCTGGAGCTGGGATGAGTTTCTGAATGTCTGCCATACAATACAGGCCAAAACCTCTTTTCCCTATCCTTTGCTTATGGACTCCGGACGTGGTCTTTCTCCAAAATCCGGAGAATGGAACAGCTATGCAGGATTGCCATTTATCGTGCAAAACAATGGCAGTTTTTTTAACGATACGCTGACGGCAACCTCTGGATATATTAACTCTCCAGCCTCCGTCGCTGCCATGAATTGGCTGGGCGAATTATTTCATAAATATCATTATACCCATGTGGAAAATCTCAGTGCTCATTTCCCTGAACACTTTGCCATGAGTCTTTCCCTGCCCAGTGCTTATTTTCAATCGCGGAAAAGAAATAGCAATATCGGCATAATTCCTCTTCCCCATGGTATAAAAGCAGCTTCGCCCCATGGAAGCTGGGGATTATGCATGTCCAGACAGACACAATATCCCAAAGAATGTTGTGAATTTATCCGTTATGTTTTCAGTCTGCAGAACCAGTTGAAGATCAGTCAGTTAACGGGTATTCCCGTTTTAAAAGAGATTTATGACGTAATGGACAGCTTTCAGGCCGGTTCCGGCAACAGCAATATTTTATTTTCCCAATTACGGAATACCTCTTTTACCAGACCGCAGACCCCCGCATATCCTTTCTTCAGTAAGCAGTTTTCCTATGCGTTTTATAATGTTGCCATGGGTGCTGATGCACAAAAGGAAATGGACCACCTGGCGCAGCAGGTAGACGATCATCTTTACCGGCATAATTATTATCAACAAAGCTAATAATTTAGGCTAAGGATAAATAAATTCATTTACCCTTAGCCTATTTCTCATCATATTTTACTTTTTTCTTATAATCATAGATCTTAATATCCGCACAGATTTCCAAAGGGATAATCTTTTCCATCCCGGTACCTCCCGTTCACTTCCCAATAATAAAATTATATCGTTTATTTCTGTTTAAAACAATACTATTTTCATAGTAAGCAAAAAACGAGCCATCCTCCACAAACGCAGATTCCTGCATTCATGGTTCAGACGGCCCGTGTAATTTTAATTTTAGATTTCAGCTAATTTCAGCAGATCCGGAATCTTGGACTCCCAGCCAAGTGCCATGATATGTACACCCTGGCAGTATGGCTTACACTCTTTGATGATACGTGCAGCGATCTCAACACCAGTGATACCAGCTTTTGTTTTCTCTTTGTCTGCTTTCAGCTCCTCGATCATCTCATCCGGAACATGGATGCCGGCTACGTTGTTGTTCATGAACTTAGCCATTCCAGCAGATTTCGGAATGATGATACCAACCTGTACAGGTTTTCCGAACTGTTTTGCTTTTTCCATAAATTTGATGAATTTCTCCGGCTCAAATACAGCCTGTGTCTGGAAGTAGTCTGCACCTGCAGCAACCTTTCTTTCCATCTTTGCAAGCTGAGCGTCAACGGAATCGCTGCATGGAGATACAACGGCACCCTTGGAGAATTTCGGTGGCTCACCAACCAGCTGGTTTCCTCCAAGATCTACACCGGACTCGAGAAGCTGTACTGTATGAAGAAGAGATACAGAATCAAGATCGAATACCGGTTTTGCCTGCGGATGATCACCCATCTTTGTGTGGTCACCAGTGAGGCAGAGGATATTCTCGATACCAAGCATAGCTGCACTTAAAAGATCAGACTCCAGTGCGATACGGTTTCTGTCACGGCATGCCAGCTGGAAGATCGGGTCCATTCCTGCATCTTTGAGGACTTTACACATTGCAAGAGATCCAAGACGCATTACAGAAGACTGGTTATCTGTTACATTAACTGCATGAACGCCTTTCAGATAAGTTTTGGCTTCTTCTACCAGCTCATCTACATGGATCCCTTTTGGCGGTCCTACTTCAGCAGAAACTACAAATTCACCACGGTCGAATAATTCTTTCATTTTCATATTATACTTTGCTCCAATCATTATAAATTTGGGGTATTGGCTGTCATATTTCAGACAGACAATATCATAATTTCATCAAGCTTCTTATTTCACTTCATCATCTGTAGCGAAATTATGGATCTGTGTCGGGCATTTCAGTGCGTCAAGGCGTCCGATCTCTTTCAGACGTCTGTAGATGCGCTCCCATCCACACTCCATGTCACTGTCCACTTCGCATTTACCATTCTTGGAACCGCCGCACTGGCCGTTGACAAGACTCTTGGAGCATGCTGTGATCGGGCAGATCCCGCCGGTAAGGTTCAGATAACACTCACCACACTGGTCACATTTATATTCTAACGGTGTTACACCCTGGAAACCAGGTACCGGGTATGTATCGCAGGCTGCGCATACCATCTTGTCTTCCAGATATTCTGCGATGGTCTGTACACCAACACCACAGGAGAATACCAGGACCAGATCCGCTTCCCTGATCTTATCCATGTGTTTCTGAAGACGTAACTGCATATTTTCCGGATTACAGATATAATCCGTTGTCATGATCCCTGTCACATTTCCTTCAGCGGAAAGTTCCTTCTGAAGTGCAACAGCTTCTTTTTCCGGAAAACGAACTTCCTTGCATCCATGGCAGTTGATGATAAAAACTTTCTTTCCGGCTGCCAGTGATACGATAGTTTCTTTTGCTTTTAACTGGGTAATCAACATATCACTTCATCCCCCTTACTGCATTTTTTCCGGCTTTGATACTGTTAATGATCGGAATCTTGGAAGAACAGATATACTGACAGCATCTGCACTCAACACAGTCCATGACATTCATGTCCTTCATGCCCTGCCAGTTCTCTTCTTTCGCATATTTTACGAAATACAGAGGAGAAAGTTCCATCGGACATACGTCCACGCAGCGTCCGCACTTGATACATGGCTGCTCTTTGGTCTCGTCTGTATCAATGGCGATGATACCGTTGGAGCCCTTCATCATAGGTACTTCCAGAGTATTCAGAGGGAATCCCATCATCGGGCCGCCCATCTTGACCAAAACATCGTCATCTGTAAATCCGCCGCAGTAATCGATCAGTTCTTTTACGCTGGTACCGATCTTGATGATAAAGTTGCCAGGATTCTTGATCTTCTCGCCTGTTATTGTTGTAACACGCTCGATCAGAGGCATACCCTTCTGGATTGCATCGGAGATTGCTTTTACGGTACTGATATTATCTACGATAACGCCAACATCTGCCGGGAGACCGCCGCTCGGAACCTTTCTTCCCATAACGCGCTTGATGAGAGTCTTCTCAGCGCCCTGCGGGTATTTGGTTCTTGCGACAAATACTTCCATGTTTCCGATATTGGCAACTTTTTCCTGCATTAATTCGATGGCATCCTGCTTGTTATCCTCAATGACAATGATACCCTTCTCGGCACCTGTTGTCTTCAGGATCGCTTTCAGACCAAAAATAATGTCATCTGCAAACTCAAGGAGAACCTTGTGGTCTGCTGTTAAATATGGCTCACATTCGCATCCATTGAGTAGAATGGTATCAACTGGTTTGGCTGGTTTCAGTTTGACACAGGTCGGGAAGCCTGCACCACCCATACCAACGATTCCTGCTTCTTTTACAATCTCAATGATCTCATCCGGAGTCAGATTATCAAGGTCACCATGTGGCTGTACGGATTCGTGCAGAGTATTTTTTCCATCCGATTCAATGACAACAGCCATGACTTCACTGCCTCTTGTGCCATGCATACGTGGCTCAACGGCAACTACGGTTCCGCTTACGCTGGAGTGTACCGGTGCGCTGATAAATCCGGCAGCTTCGCCGATCTTCTGTCCGACTTTTACAGTGTCGCCTACCTCTACGATCGGGTTGGCAGGTGCACCAAGATGCTGGGACATGGAGATCACTACAGTCTTCGGATCCGGGAATTTCTTCAGTGCGATATGCTCGCTGAATTCCTTGTGCTCTGACGGATGAACGCCGCCATAGTATCCGTTCAGTCTGTCTTCTCTGATAGACTTCACGTAATCGTTGATCACCTTGAAGTTAACCTTGGAGTAATCACGTACCTGTACCGGCTGGTTCAGGAACTCTTCCAGACGGCCCTGTTTTGCCAGTCTCTGGTAGATCTTTTCCCATGCACAGTCTTTATTCGGGTCTACTTCACATTTACCGTTCTTTGCTCCGCCGCACTGTCCATTGACAAGACTCTTTGAACAGTCGACGATAGGACAGACGCCTCCGGTAATGTTCAGATAGCACTGTGCACATGCATCGCAGCTCTTCTTGGTAAGTGCCATGCCGTGATGTCCTCTGTAGTTAAGGGTATTACTTGCTGCGATCACCGGCTTGCCTGCCAGATCCGCAACTGTCTGGATACCAAGACCACAGGAGATCACAACTACATTCTCTGTACCTTCCGGCAGCAGATCCTGTAATTTTCTTTCTGTGTGCATCTTGTTGCACAGAAAATCGAATTTCGCACTGCCTGTGACGGTTTTTCCCTGCTCCGCAGCAAATTTCAGGAATTCTTCGCAATCCGGTTCGTCAACGGTCTCAAATTCCTTGAAACACTTGTTACAGGCGATTACGAACAGATTGTCCCTGCCGTTCAGCACTGATGCAAGCTCATCACTGCTTTTCAGCTTGTACTTAGTATAGTTTTCCAATTGCTCACCTTCCTTATAAAGATTATATCCTTATGATTATCTGCTCTTATCCGTTCCCTCCTTCTCTGCACTCCCAGGAAAGAAACAATAAAACCAAATAAATAAGTTCTATGTTATTTGTTCAGCCCCTCCGGAAATCCCGACCACAAAAAGGCCGCAGTATTTCCTCTGACTGCTATAATAAATGTAACATAATTTGAACATATTATCCAGTTTTATTGGCCATTTTTATAAAATTATTCTATGATTTCATCCCAATCGTCTATGGGTGTACGGATATTTGTACAACTTCTGTTATGCCGTATGCGTTAGTTATATGCAACTTATATAATTTTGTTTATAAAATATCCTTTTTATGCATTGAGCATATTGCACAAGGATTTTATCTTTAACAGGGCAGATCCGAAAGGTGTCTTTTGTCATGGGGTAAGACGCTGTCCGCAATATTCACAGGTGCTCAGACGACCTTTTATTACCTGATTCTTTGCACCGCAGCTGGGGCAGGTAACTGTAATATAGATCTTCTCATTTACGCGTCTGTTCGGTGCAGTGATCATAATATAATTTCCTTCTCTGTCTATCTGGATATTCCGGATATATCCCCCCGCAATAAATTTTTCCAGCTTTTTCACTGCACCTTTTCCCAGTTCCTGCTCAAGCTTTTCAAATGAGACGGTATTCTGGGCATAGGATTCAAACCAGCAGGCGATTTCTCCGGCTTTTTTCTTCTTTAATGCTTTTTGAATTTCCCGGAAGGTTGGATATAGAAACAGCAATCCAAGTATGATCTCTGTTGCTGCCATTCCCCAGCGCCCTTCACCGATATACTTCTCCGATGCGCCAATAGCTCCCAGGGAAAAAAGTATAAAAAAGCCACAAAGAACCCATTTCAGTTTCCCCAGTATTCCTGTTTTTTTATTTTTTTCTGTCAAAAAATCGCTCATGTCTGTTTCCTCTTTCCTATTATTCAAAATCTTATGCTATATTTGTGAATGCTCCGTCAGCTCACGCCAAACTTCCTCTGTCCGAATATGTTTCTGCATTCTGTGGATCTTCTATTTCAGTGTGGTTACGATCAGTTTACTTTCCAGTGCAGCTGCTATCAGATCCTCTTTGCAGCTGTATCCCGCCTTGGCAATCATTTCCTGAAAATTCCATCTCACCCCAGAAGCAGAACAGTCCATTTTCCTTGCGATCTCGGAATATGACATCCCGTGAATATACAGGCGCAGCATCTCCAGCTGTCTGGGACTGATATCACCGCTTGTGATCCAGTTAAGTTCCACCTCCGGTGCCACATCCGGAAATACATGCTCCCCATTTAACGTTCTGTAGATCACACTCCGTATTTCCTCTTCACCGTGATCCTTATACCATAGACTGTCTGCACATCCGCTCTTTGCTCTTTCCAGCACCTTGGGATCGATCAGCGAAGTAACAACCAATACCTTTGTATATGGATATTTTTCCCTGATGATCTTTCCGGCACTCAGCCCATCATGATTATGAAATGTCTGCACATCCATAAGCACAAGATCAATTGCCGAGTAAGAGCAGATCTTTACAGCTTCACAGGCATCCGAAACTGTCTGGACATGTCGGAATTCCGGTTCCCGCATAATAATACTTTCAAAATACTTCTGCATGATCCTCTGATCTTCTACTATCAGTATCCGTACCATAGACTCCCATCCTTTCTGTCAGTGGCATTTTCAACACCAGACAAAACTCCGGCGAAAAAGAAACCTGCATAATACATTTCTCTGACTCCGCAGCTTTTCTCAGTGCAGACAGACCACCACCTTCTTCTGCATTTTTTTCAGGTGCATCTCCATCATTCGTTATCCGGATGCTGTATTCATTTGCACCTTTTTCTATCTTCACCAGAACTGTACTTCCATGGGCATGTCTGGCACAATTTGTCACACATTCACGGATCGCTCTGTCTGTCAGCAGCCTGTAGGAGGGATGCTGAGGGAAATTCCCGCTGATCTGAACATAAATTCCAAGCTCTTCTGCATGCCTGATCGTATCCGCGCATAATTCTTCCATATTCTCAACAGAAGAATCTGTAAGAATATAGACCAGATGCTTTAGTGCAGATAGCTGTTCATCCATTTTATCCTGATTTTCTTTTCTTTCCAATATCCTGCGTATTGACAGAAGGCTTCGGCCAAAATTGTCATGAACCTGCATTTTCATGGCAAGTGTCTCCTGCTCTCTTATTTTATCTCCGATTTTTTCATACATTTCCTCCAGCTTATGATTCAGGATTTCCAGCTTTTCATTATTTGCTCTGATCTTTTCACCATTGTAATAAATTTCTGATACATTAACTGCCACTGTTTGCAGATATCCTGCACAATCCGGCTCCTGCAGACGATATTCCTGAAACATCCAGACGGAATCATCCGGAAAATAAAATACATTACTGTCACTGTTTAATCTGCGAAGTCCCTCTGCTTCGGATCCTCCATTTATTACTTTCCGCAATGCCTCATAATCCTGCAGATAGGAGCCTGTCATTATCCTGCTCAGTTCATGCATCTTGGTGTTGCATAAAACGATCCTTCCAAGAGGATCCGAAAAACACACCCCACAGGGAACATCATCAACAGCTTCATTCACAGACCAGTAAGACAGAGAATGATGATATCTACGTCTCTCTCCAGATTGCCCAGCAAAGATAAAGCAACAATACCACCATCGCTGCCATCAAAACACTGACTGGACACATCCGGAGCATTAGCTGATATGCGCTTTCCCCCTGGCAATATCTGTGATCATTCATCAGGAAACCCATAAGCATAAAAGAAACTGCAAAAACAGTCACTGCTGTTATAATTTTCTTTTTCCCGTAAAAACAGGTTATCCTGATCAACAGAAGGATCAATTCCAGAATCAGGCAGATTTCAAGAAGGATCATCAGAAAATCCTGCATTGCCATACTGCATTCCGCAAAATCAGTCATCTTCCGCCTCTCTTTCTGAATACGATGCATCCGATAAACCATTCGTTTTCATCTTCCTGCTGCACATTTAATTCCGGTCTTTCTGACATTAATCCCCGAAGATCTGCTTCTGCTACAATATGAACCGAAATCCGCAAAGCATCATCGATCTGCGACACACGGTAAAAAACAGACTGCATTGTATCAAACAATCGTTCCACAAGCCATTCAAAGGTATCATAGCATTTTAGTATATCATCTGCATTCAGCTGCACTTCACCATTTTCGACATAATAAGCCGCCCGGATCTTACATAATTTTAAGCTGTCACAGGATTCCGCAAGACTCTGTCTGAGATCCTCCATTGTAAGCAGATTTCCGTCTGATGCATATTGTGTCAATACCAGATTTTTTCTTCTTTTTAAATATGTACCAACAACCACGATTTTTCCCAGGATCCGGTCATAGTGTTCCCTTGACTCCGTTCTTTCCAGCTCATCCATCAGCTGTGACAGCAATTCCAGCTGCCCGGCTGTCTGATTCTGTATCATGTTCAGCAGTCGGTTCTGTTCTTCTGTTTTTCTCCGCTCAGCTTCTTTCTGATAGGTTTTCTGCAGCAGACGATTTCTGGCAGTCAGCTCCTCCTGCTGTTCCCGGATATCCTGATACTGATCCAGAAGCACCGAAATATCTTCTGACCAGAACAAATGTCCTCCTCTTATAGGAATATGGTTGATCCGGATTCCCTGTTCCTGTACAGCTGATCTGTTTATTACAATTTTACGCAGTTCCGGTGACAGCTCAGGAAAATCACCGGAATGATAATAACGCTGAAAGGAATCATCCGTAATCTCTGCATCCAGTCCTCCGGAGGTCTGGAATAATTCAAAATATCGATTGTTCGTCTGTATCAGGCCGCATAATATACATCCCTGGTAAATTGCCGCCATCAAAAGGCAGCATACCGCTGTCATATCTCCGGCAATTGTTTTGATCAGAGGCAGACGGAGTAAATTCCCGATATTCCATCCCAGAAGCAATATTCCCGGAATAACCGGCAGCCAAAATTGCTTTCTTCCCGGAATCCTGCTTTTTCTGATCAGCATGATTTCCATCCATATCAGGCAAAATATGATCCATCCCTGGATTACTATAAAAAGAATACCATAGCTGTAATCTCTATCTGAAAGCGGCGGCCGCCCGGAAAACCGAAACACCAGCTGATGCAGATCATTTGTAAAAACACTGATAATCAAAACCACCGCAAAAGCAAGCAAGGCAATAATTTTTCTGACTGTTTTCTCTCCATCCTTTTCCCCTAGAAACATCGCTGCTGCCAGTCCAAGGACCGGGATCAGGATCATCGGGATATAATACAGATACCAGCAGATATGTTCTCCAAGCGGATCATGAAAAATATGAAATTTTACTGTCCGTACAAAAAACCAGAATACCATCAGACAGCCAATTGCAGTCAGACATCTGCGCGTTTTTCTATGCACTACATGCTTTTCCAGATAAATCACCCAGGCACAATACATTCCCAGATAAATACAGTTACGACACTGATCTGCGAGATTTCTCATAAAAACATTTTCCGGTCTTCCCAGCCTGCAGAAATACGCCAGAAATACACTTATCAGGATTCCTCCATACGACAGTGCCCTTTTTTTATTGTATGTCATGAAAATTCCTCTCTCATTAATACACCTCTGTGATAAGTATACTATAAAACTCTATTTTATTATATAGTTTTCAGAGAAATCATCCATTCTCAACCCCTGTTATCACAAACAGAGTGAACAATTCTGTCCACTCTGTCTATCATCACTCAAAATGGTCTTGGCTGACCACAGTATTCGCAGAACCTTCCGGTATTCTCTGCACCGCACTGACATTTCCATAAACTGCCGGGCTGCTGCATTCCGTTGTTCATCTGCATTCCAGATTGCTGCATTCCGTTGTTCATATTCATCCCAGGCTGCTGCATTCCACTGTTCATGTTCATTCCGGACTGCTGCATTCCATTGTTCATGTACATCCCGGACTGCTGCATTCCGCTGTTCATGTTCATCCCGGGCTGCTGCATTCCATTGTTCATGTTCATTCCGGACTGCTGCATTCCATTGTTCATGTACATCCCGGACTG